>JAABUU010000308.1_pt1 | contig 118474 bp, 118 predicted proteins | sample 5559301 | NCBI WGS metagenome assembly JAABUU01 (sample SAMN10711884, study PRJNA513360) | rock metagenome | isolation source: Antarctica rocks | place: Antarctica: Victoria Land, Richard Nunatak white | reverse complement strand
GGTCGGGCGTGGGCGGCGGGGCGGGGGGGGGGGGGGGGGGGGGGGGGGGGGGGGGGGGCGGCGGCGCGGGGGGGGGGGAGGGTTTGAACGATAGAAAGGCGGGAGGGCGGACATGGAACGCCTGTTTGCTTTCCTGATGAGGCGGCTAGGTTGCCAATTTGCCAATGGAGTGTATGAGTTGGAAAGGGGGGAGAAATGTGCGTAGGGGCGCTGTTGCGGACTTGGGGAGCCGGGGGGTTTGGCAAGCCTGAGATGCAACTTTTTGGATTTTTTTATCAGGGCTAGGAGTGTGAGAATTTGGTGGGTTGGTGGTGTGTACTGTTGGGGGTTTTGGGGGGAGGGAGGGGGTGGAGAGCGAAGAGGGGGGTTTAAAGGAGGGGAAGGGGGGGGGGGGGGGTGGACTTTGGAGGATGAGATTAGGGGTTGAGGGGAAAGATAAGGGGTTTATTTTTGACGATTGTGTGGGGGATAGGGATGAGGAGCAGCTATGTAGTTAAGACGTTGGAAAATGGACTGATACGATAGTTTGGTGCATAGGAATACAAAATGCTATGCTATAGAAAATGCCCTTATACCATGGCGGTCTTCTCGAGGGGTATGATTGATACATGGAGTTTTCCTGTACCCAGCAGTATAGCGGTCAACGCTAGACCACCGTCCTGATCCAGAAGGATCGAGCTTAGCTGATATCTGAGAAATTGATTCTTGCACGGTTCGTCACCACCGCAGGGAGCCGTTAGTTTTTGAGTAAGCCATGTTGGTAGCTCGGCTTCTCTCGTCATTCTATTATTGTAGTTTAATATCATCCAGAGCTTTCTTGTCAAAGTTGGGAAAGTCATTTTAATTAGGTTTCGTCTGTGCCCCCTCCTTGTCCTTATTGCTTTCTTACTTCCGACGTAATCTTTCAGAAGGTTACAGAACTTCCCTCTTGACTTGCGAGAACCCGTGATCTAGCACGCACAGTCCCCTGGTCCTTTAGCTGCTGGTTTGATGGCTTCGACACCCTATTGTTGCATTTGGACATTTCCATCCGCGGGAGGACCGCCACAGCGTTGGTGTTCGATACTTTTGAGGTAATTCGGCAACTAAAAAGCTCGGGGCCATGGCGGCTTGGCATGTCAAGCAGTGTAGGACCTTCATCGGTTTGCGTACTAGAAATATGAAGAATGGTGGCAGTACCATTGGCGTGAGTGCTACTACTCTTTCACGCGTGGGCGAAACTGGGGTCGGAGAAGATGACGGCGACTTGTTGTCATCGACCTCCAAATCCCGTCGCCACAGACTTCTGAAGAAAGTCTCTCCGCGTTTCTTCTGCCTCTCTTAGCACCTCGGCACAAAGCCTCAGACTCGGGGCCAGCTCCGCATACCGCTCCATTTCTTCCACGACGGCCATGAGCATTCTATCTAGATGTTCCGGTGAGGGCAGGAACTGCAAAAGGCTCGGCGACCTTGTTGCACCCATGACAAGTAGAGACTGGCTTACGAGCGAAAGCGCGCTCTGCCACACATAAGGGACATGCCCAGAGCGGTCAACCGAGATATCTTCGAGTTGTCGAATGCAAGATTCAAGACACTTGCGGCAGTTATCATGGATGAAAGGGATCCGTGATCTGGTTTCTTCTTCGAGAACAGCGAGGACGTACGGACGGAAGATTGCAGTACGGGCGGCAAAGTAGCGAAGGCGAAGAACGGTTTGAGCAGGATGAATGAGAAGGCCGCGGTTAAGAGGGAAGCGGACGGTCAAAGGGAGAGTTTCATACCAATCGTAAAGCTGGATGTCGAAGTCGTGTGAGATGGGTTCAAGGGTATCTGGTGGGGAGGACTCTTTCGCGGAGATTTCGTTGCTGATGCGAGTGCGTAGACGGCGGAGGTCAATTGCAGCGTGGAAGTACCAGAGTTCGTCACGTCCGGGCGAGCTTTGGAACTCCTGGAAGAAAGTAGGGAGTGCTACATTTTCCTCGAATTGGGCGATGCCCGAGCTAGGCAGATCCAGCTGGGTAAGAAGGTCACTCTCTGTAAGGAGCAAATTCCAGTAAAGTCGCTCACTAAGCCGAACTGACTGTTCAGATATGGCTCCTGGAACACGTAGGAGCAGCTGCATTTTCATGCTGGAACTGCTAATTAGTGTCCATGCTTCCAGAGGCCGTACAAGATAGAAAAGGTACGCCGCCGCTAACATAGTACATTGCAGCGAAATGATGGAGTTGCTAGTGATTACATTGGGAAGTAAACCCCAAGCGGCAGAAAAATAGAGTATACCCGACGAGTCGATACCCTTTGGTAGTGGGGAGACAGCACTGCCAAGAGCAAGTACGAGGAGAACAACACAGCTTTCTGGACCTTCGCGAAACAGCACGCTTTGAGCCTTTTGATAGTAAGCTGCCCACTCATACGGATTTACACATGCGTACCATATGTTGACGCGTTCGAAGAATGCTTGGACCGAGATTGAGGTTTCCTCAAGATCCAGGCTCAAGGGAGAATCGATGTGTAGCGGCTCTCTTGTGAGTTCCATCTGCAGTAAACTCTGCGGGTTGGGTGGGCGCGACACCAAAGCTTCAATCTTTGGCCACCGTAGTAAATCCAGAGCAGGAGTTGTATGCAGCTTCTGGGGGAATTGGAAAGCGGAACTCGAGAAGGGGATTAGCCCTCGTTCAATGGCTCGTGGCGCACCAAATCCACTGTTCGTCTCTCGTGTAATTGTAGCCATCGTATTCTCCCGGCTTCCCTGCATAATGTCGCTTGTCCGTGGAGAACCGATGTTCATAACTGCACCACCTCGGTCGCCGCCCAAGGTTGCCTGGAGAAAGGCCTTCATTTTGTCCAAATCTTCCATAATAAGCTTCTCCCCCGCAGTAAGCTTTATACCCGGTTCTCGATAGACGCATTCAACGCGTAATTCGGTGCACAGCTTGCACATTGGTCTTGAGCCATCGCAGCGCGACTTTCGCCCCCGGCAAAGTTCGCACTATCTAATGTTAGGGTTCCAGAAGGGATCTCTCGTAAAGGAACAAGTACCGCTATTGTAGCTCGTTTTCTCGGATAGCCAAGCGCACCGCTCGAGCGCTTCCTGGAACTCGAGGCAAGGTCATTGCTGGTGTCGTCGGCCTCTGCGTCGTTTTCACTCGTTATCATACTCAATCGATCAGTCTGTTGTAGATTCATATCGCCGCTGTAAGCCCTCTGCGGTGGACCCTGGAATTGGTTGAAAAGAGCTGGTGTGGCATTGCTAGAAGACGATTGTGCCGCCATTGTCCCCATCAGCGAGTATTGGAGCGTTGGAATCGATCACTGTCGCTGCAAATATGCACAAGCGTCTTTGTTTATTTCATGATACACCTGGATACGAAAAAGGATTCTTTTCTCCTCCAGGTGGTAAACTGTGTGGAAATGGCGATGGGAGAACCCCCAGTGCGATTGTAGCGCGGCGGGTCAGGCTAGGAACGCTAGGCGATGCAGACATAACTGCCAACATTTTTCTCTTCTTTTGTATGGATGGTGCGATCTCGTGGATACGTTGATGTGAGAATTAGCAGTCGCCTACTCGTACATCCCCTCGGTCATCAAGCATACAAGTAATCTGTCCATCCTATTTTAGAGGCCGTTGCAACCCCGCTGCTAGCGCCCGAAATCCATGGCTACAAGTAGGTACTCGTACCTTATAGGGCCTCACCCTCTTATTCCCCCAAGCCTTTTCTCAATATACACCCCAAAAGCCTACAGGTGAGAACAGTGAGATGCACCATGCATCGTTGCTGGACATGCAGCAACACTTCTTACCAGTTTTCGTTTGTATCGCTGCACGTATCAATTGTTACGAGACTCTAGAATCTCCTACAAGCTGACGGCTTTTATACAAGACGTATCATTGCTTACAATGATTGTCTTCTCGCGTAAATCGAAGCAGAACACCTAATATTCCTACTGTCAACCTTCGCATCGGACTCTTCGACATTAAAGTTGTTCTACTTTATCTCATGGAGCAGCAAATCTCGGTACCTTGGCTCCTATGGTAGACAAGAGCAAACCACGGCCGAGGAGACCATGGAAATCCTTTCCATAGAAGATTAAAATTTTCCGAGGCTGAAGGAAGGGCATGATGCATCAGAATTGTGGGGGTCGAAAACAAACCTCGAACTGTCAGACAAATCGAGACATACGTCTTGCCACCAAACTGCTAGTCTGTCTACTCCTCAACTTTTTAGACGTGATGGGTTGCCTGCGGCCGCGAACATCGTTCCGTGACTGTTTCAGCGCCCCGTGTGCATCACTCCAGCTTGCTTATCCTTAGGGGAGTCCTACAAAATCGGCATAGCTGATGATGGCGCTTTCATGGCGCCGGTATGCTCGTAGCTCCGTGTTCCGGGTGGTGCTGAGATTCGACTAATGGATGGGATGCCTGTGATAATCACAGGGGATGCAAAAAGCCAGTAAACAACAACCGGTTTTCACAAAGATTTTCACATGGACAGCTGGACTCATCGTTTTCTTGAAATAATACAAGTACTAACTTGAGGTCTGTTGCAAGGCCTGTGCGACAAGGCGGAGTGGACTAAAGAGCAGATGGAACGGATCTATCTCGGGTTCCCAAATTCAAATGGCTAATCAGTCCAGCAGTTGACCTGAGGTATTTGGCTATCCATTGTTGTTTACTGGGCTTTCTGGCCCCTTCGGTGGAAACGCCGCTGGAAAGCGAAGATCTAGACCCAAGTTTGGTTATAGAGCCTTGCTCCAATTGCCCACAATAGATGCGGACATCTCAGAGGCGTTTCAAGGATGTTGCAGAAGAGCCCTATGGGATATTCTTGGTAAGTCACATTCCGCTATGCAGTCTCTTCTCTCGCCTTAGGGTTGGGTTTCTTTAGTCTTTGTTGAACCCATATCTTACCCCCCTTCTGTTATACCCTATTTTCTAAGATACGTACTGCAACCTACAGCTTTTCAATCAACAGCCTGTGACAATAATATAGCGGCAGACCCAAGCGTTATGTATCTCCACAGAACGACCTAAACATTCTCTATCAATTTGCGGCCAAAAGAAACTATATTTTCTTTAATATAAATATAGTTCATGGCCCTCACAGATACTTACTTCATCTTATTACCTGGTTTCCTTTTACATAATGGCAAGGACAGATGGATGATGATGGAACTTCCACATACTATAGTACTTTACTTGGTCAACGAGGTGTAAATACCGTATCGCCAGGTGCGTCAAGAGTCGCCCAAAAAGGCTCACTTGATCAAGCCCTGATTGGATGACCGGGACAGCAATTAGCACCCGGAAAGATAAGGGGATCCATTGCGTGTAAAGCACTAATGCGAGCGCTCAAAATGAACTCTGCAACTCTTTATACCCTGTAGCGACATCATGCATCTTTGTCACATCGGGAGTTGCGCTTGCTCTGACAGCCACCATTTCCTGCAATATCCCGCGTTCCGATTGCGTGACCTTGAGCATAGTGGCCGTGGGTGGTTGGGAACTTTACTTCGTAACCTTCTTTGCCGATGCGTGTCTTACTTTCGTGAAACATATACGCTGATACAGCAAGCCCTTAGAAATGTCTCATTTCTTTACCTTCCTCTATGGACACAATTACATATCGGTTCGGTGGAGACCTTCAACTTGCAAGGCAATTGCCATTGCGGTTCAATTGTGGAGCCACGGTACTCCATAATGCTGTTCCCGATTATGTGAACTGTGTCCGATAGTCTGCGAATCCTAACATGAACTCCTGCAATCTATCCAGCTCAAAATATATGCCTTCTTCACTCAAACATCAATGTCTCATGTCAGTCTAGATGAACAACATGATGGATTTCCTCAACGAAGATAAATCGGATATGCTTATAGGTGTCGCCATCTCCTTGATCGTCTTCATGACCATGGCCGTGGCGGTTCGTCTCTTATCAAGGCACCTGTCAGGAGCTGGGATTTGGTGAGACGATTGGATGGCTTTAGGAGCTCTACCCCTCAATATTGCCCTGCAAGCTATCATGATACTCGAGGGCGCTCATGGTCTTGGAAAATATATTCAAGCTGTACCCGGTGGAACGGCATACTTCTTTCGCGCTCTCTACCCTGAGCTGATAATCTATCATATATCCGTCACGCTGGTCAAACTCTCGATTCTTCTATTATATCGCCAGGTCATTTCGGCCAGGCGCTTCTTGACTGTTCTATGGATTGTCGCAGGTGTCTTGCTGGCTTGGTGTATCGCCTTGACTCTCGTTTCTATATTTCAGTGTTGGCCGATACACAAAGTTTGGGATTAATCAGTGCCGGGCACCTGCATTAACGGCAAAGGTTTCTTACTCGGACAAACAATACCAAACACCCTCACGGACATATTTATCCTTTTCCTACCACTACCCATGTTATGGAGACTGCAGATTCCAAAATCTCGAAAGATTGCTCTGATCGGCATCTTTTGTCTTGGCAGCTTGTGAGCCTCCAAGTAAGACCAGCTTCGAATTCTGGCTAATTGTCTTTTCAGTGTCATCATAATGAAAATTATAAGGATAGTTGCCTTCAATCCACCTAGGCCAGAACCATGGCAAACCAGACGTTACATGTAAGCTCCCTCCCTCCATTCCCCCACCTGTACCCGACATACTAACAACCTCAAACCAGGGAATTCCACACAAGCCACCCTCTGGTCCCGTGTAGAACCAGGAATCGGTCTCGTCAGTGCCTGCCTCCCCAGCATGGTGTATCTCTTCAGAAAAGCCGTCAATAAGATCTCTCCCAACCTTTTCTCCAAACCAAATAGTGGCGGTAGAGGTTACCCGTCATCCGGAGCGCCAACTCTGAATAAAAGAAAGGCTAGGAAGTTCGAGCGCTTGGGAGATGAGCAGTCGAAGTCAAAGTTTAGTCCGACTGCTGGCAGCGGGACTTGGGATAAGGAGATTATGGTTTGGGAAACCGGGATTCCGTTGCGGGAGATGCGAGTCTCAGGGAGGCTCATATCGAGAGTATATGCAATGTTGGCATTCTTACCTGGATTGGATATGAGTACTACGTAGACAGCATATTTCCGGTCTTGGTTTTTTTCTCTGACCCTTTGGAGACTTCTAAAAAACCTCGCACTCTTTGGCTTGGGTCAGTTCTCAACACAGCAATCCTATATAAAAGCCTTGAAGGGGGGATTTAAGAGATTTGGAAGAATAATAGAAAATGGACAATATATTATCACTCTCCCCTGCCTAAACCCCCCTGGAAACAGCAATATTAGCTAGTTATGCCAACCCCCCCCCCCCTTCTCCTCCCCCCTCACCCCTCGCCGGCCTAACAAGCAACATCTCCTTCGCCACCTCCCCACCCCCATACTTGCGCATATCAATCGCGAGCTCATCAACCTCCTCCCATCCGTGCCGCTTGTACAGCGGCAACCCCATCGGCGTGGCTTCGATGAATGTTTTTGCATGGGCTTCGTCGGCGGCGCGCAGGCCCTGCTGGATCAGCATCGTGCCGAGCCCAAGGCGGTGGTGCGTGGGGGCCGTAGCGAGGAGTTGGAGGACTAGTTGGGGGGGGGGGGGGTGTTAGGGGCTGTTTTGGGGAGAGGGGAAGTGGTGGGAAGAGGGGAGGAGGGGATGGAATGGGGGGTGGGGGAGTTTGCAAGAATGACGTGTAGGGATATTTGACGATGTGAAGGGATCAAGGAAAGAAATGGTAGTGTAGACGATGAGAGTTGTGCATATCCCCACTAGCTGCAGCGAAAGTTTTGATATCCCGTGCGGAATCGTGCATCGAATTCAGTGCATAGGAAGACTCCACAACGAGTGAACAAAGATATAGTACCAATGGCCATCGTCTTCCACAAAAACAATTCACAGCATTTCCTCGGCACGAGTTTAGAATCCTAACCTGCAGTGATAACCGCAAACGAAACAACCTCCAAAACCCAGCCAACTGCGCGCCAAGAAAAGAGCAACTCACAAAAATCCTTCTCCCGCTCAATCCACTTCTCCCTCCCGGCCTTCAACTTCCCCCAAAACTCATCGCACAACTCCACATTCGCCCCCTCAGGCCACGGCTCCATCCCCTCATCCAGCTCCTTCTTCTCCGCCGCCTGCTCCGCCGTAAGGATATACGGATACTGCCATTTCGCAAACGCCACCATTTTCCTACAGTATACATAAACACGTCAACCCACCTTTCCCCCACCTTTCCCCCAATCATTAACAAAGGACCACCCCAACGCAAAAGACAAACTCACCCCTCCCCCTCATCCACGACTTTGAAAAACCGGAACCCGTTCAGGTCCGGCCGCGCAAAATCTCTCTGGTAGCTGCGGACGTCTCTGGCGCGGCGGATGGGTAGGGGCACGGCAGGCATCAATTGGCCGAGGATGGGGTTGGAGGCGAAGGCGGCGATGGAGAGGTCGACGATGGCGGGGATGTCGGTGGCGGTGGCGGGGTGGAGTGTGTAGGGCATGTTGGAGGGTTGGGGGGGGGATGTAGGATGCGAGGTGGTTTTGGAGGATTGGTGGATATCCAATGTAGTTCGGTATCGTGGTTCGGTTAATGCGACTCGATAATTGTTTTGCGTTTATGTGCGTTTATAAGTAGATGGATTTGAAGGTTACGACGAAGTGCTCATGTTTGCTTTTTGTGATATGATGAGATCTCGATAGCATTTCAGCATAGTATTCAATTAAGAGGACTTCCATGCAGTAGACTCCAGCAGAGTGTGCTCGCACGACTGGCTTCAGGGAACAAAGTGGGGGAACAAGTCTGGCATCAGCTTCGAGTCCTCTTACCTTCCTGAGTATTTAGAAAGTGGCAGAAACTTTTTATTCCATGGGGAAATCTTTCTATTTGGTTCTTGCGAGGAAGCCGAGGCAGGAGGTCCAAACTTCTTGGCCCCAACGTGACCACTTACACATTTCGTCTTCTCCCAAACAGCAGTCTATTCCAAGGGTTCGAGTATTCAAGTCTTCCAGTAAGACGTAGCAACATTGGATCATGGCATATGGCTAGGTCTCTGGAATGACCTGGAAGCTATGTGGTGATGGTTTGGTGCCTGAGTAATAACACGAAGATTTCTGAGCTCTCCGAGTGCGAAATCCAGAGAGTCCACGAGTACTGTATCTACTCTTGAGACATCTTGATACTCGTGCAATTCTGTCTAGTTTTTCTCTCTACATACCTGAGTACCAAGATTGGAAACAGTTCCCTAGTATATTTGCTATTCTTCCCACGGAGACTGACCTCTTACGCCATCTCGATAAGTGCTTCTCTCCGTTCGCTTCAGAATACACCACAGACGCTTTTCGTTCAGCACACGATGTCACGAAAACTCATTCACGTCGGCGTCATCGGGGCTGGCGAAGTAGCCCAAGTAATACATCTTCCGACGCTTCAACTTCTAAACCACCTCTACCGAATCGTGACAGTCTGCGACCTTTCCCCAAAGGCAGTCGGATTCTGTACGTCACGGTACCACATCCCCACAGGAACCACCGATCCTTATGAAGTCATTGATAGTCCGCATATCGATCTCATTCTCAACCTGACGTCTGATGAGTTTCACGAGACCTATACCATTGCGGCCCTCGAGGCTGGTAAGCACGTGATGGTAGAAAAGCCACTTTCTCTCAGCCTGCCAAGCGCACAGCGGATCATAGACGCAGAAAAGAAAGCTAGGAATGGGGCAAGAGTATTCGTCGGCTACATGCGACGCTATGCCCCTACTTTCGTCAATGCTTTCAAAAGAGAAGTTGCCAGTATAGATAGGATCCTGTACGCAAGATCACGTGGTATCGTCGGTCCGAACGCGTCCTTTGTCTCTCAGTCTGGCACCTCAGCCACCAAATTCACGGACTTCCCACCCGAGGCAGCCGCTGTACGGACAAAGCTCCTGGGCGTTCTACTCCAGGAAGCTTTTCCAAACCAAGAGGTTACCCAAGAGCGTCGAGATTACTGCCGCTTCCTCGGGTCGCTGGGCAGTCACGACTTATCACTGATGCGAGAAGTCCTCGGTTTCCCTGAGTCAGTCACCGGCGTGTCCGTCAATGAACCTTTCTACAGCGCCATCTTCAAGTGCCGCAGAAACGGCGAGGCCTTCTCCGTGACCTACGAAAGTGGTATCGACTCCGTGCCACGGTTTGACTCACACCTTACTGTGTACGGAGAGAACAAGACTGTTAGCATACAGTACGATACACCTTACATCAAGGGCCTACCTATCAAAGTGATTATTGATGAGATCAACGAACATGGTGAGGCGATGACAAAGGAAATTCTTAGTAGCTATGAAGACGCGTATACCACCGAATTGAAAGAGTTGCATAGTTGTCTGACAAGCGGGAAGGCCATCAAGACGACCGCTGAGGACGCCATGCAGGATTTGATATTATTCAAAATGATGTTTGAGCAGTATAATTAGCAACAAGCTGCAACGCATTTCGACCTCTGCTAGCCGAGCTGGTGAGGTATGTCTAAGGGTTGCAATCGCTCATCACAAGAAGAGTCATCGCACCCATGTATGGAGTTGAAACATCCATGTAGAAACATGCTTTAATCGCTATCCTAGCACTGTTGTGAGAAGCCCTAACCTCCTCGAGAATCTCAACTCTGCTACCCGACTTGTAGAAGCAACATACGGCATTCTCAGCCAGCGCCTTTCCAGCAGAAAAAAAAAATTGGATGCGCCATCCGAGAATAAGAAAGCGAGCTCGGAGAGCGAGCCGAAGCCGTATGACTGTGAAGATCAGGATACGAGGTCCTGCGAGCGGTTTGGTACGACATCATCTTCGACGCAGTAGAAGTCTCCAGCTTTGTTAGAATCAACCGGTATTCCCTGGGAGCTCGGAGAGAGGTATCCAGAACTCCCACGTCTATCCTGCCAGTCAGCAATAGATCAAGTACTGATTCAGGGGCTCTTGTTCCTCGGAGCTCATACGCAAAAAGTTTATGTTCACCGCTGTTAGGAAATGTAGAGGGGATTCAAAAGGGGTTCACGGTTGATGTCTAAAGGTAAGCGAGACGTTAACGAACTTGGTTACTAGGTAAGTCCAGTTCATTAATGGTATAGTCATACCTTTCGAGGAATCATCGAGATGCTAGAAGTACAACCCGCCTCCCAATACAAATTTAACTATATCAGACGAAACCCCAAGTTCTTTCAACACCTCTCTGTCGTTCCGTTCGTACAAAGCCAACCCCCATCATCCGTTTCCAAGCTCATAACTCATCATCTCATTTCAAACACTCCTCTTACAAATAAGTGTACACCCCCCTAAATGGTCCCCAACCCCTCCAGAATATCCATCAACCCCGCCACGGCCCCGGCCCCTAGTAACCCCCTCTTAACATCCTTCTTCGCATTCTCCTTGAAGCTGCTCCCGCTCTGGCTCTTCTTCGGCTTGTCCCTCCTTGGCGATCTCTTCCTATTACTGTTGGTATTGTTGTTGTAGGGAACTGCTGGACCCTGTGGTTGAGGGATGTAGTTGCGTGGCGCTTGCGGGCTGGTGCCGTACCCGGGCGGGGGCGGCATGTAGGGGCCTCCGGAGGGCATTCGTTGCGGGCCGGGGGGAAAGGCGGGGTTGTAGGGCGGAGGTCTGAGGCCGGGGGAGGCGGACTGGTGTGGGTTTTGCCAGTTTTGGGAGGGGATTTGCATGGGCATTGGTCGGGATGGGAGAGGGCCGCCACGTGAAGAGGGTCTACCGGGCTGAGGCTCTGGCACACCGTCCCGAGGAGACGGAGTATAGGGTGATGTGTAGGGACGACGGTTGCGTTCGTTTGGCGTTTCTTGGGGATTGGGCACGCGCCGTGTACTATTACCATCGCTGTTACGGCGCGCTGAGCGTGGAGGAGGTGAGCTGGAGGAAGAGTCGGTGTCTTCGTCAGAGTGAAGGACGTGGCGACTTGGTGCTTTCCTACGCTGCCCGCTCTTGTCCGGGCTATCGGAGTCGCTCTCGACCCGTGCGCGGAAACGCACATTCTTTCTGCTCTTTGCTCCCTCAATATATTTTCCTCCATTGCCCTCAGCCCGCTCAAAGTTATTATCAGACGAGGAGTCATCGTCGCTGTCGTAACGAGACCTGTATTTGTTCTCTCTTCGAGGGGATCGGGGGTGTAGTTCGCGCAGTCGAGTCCACTCGTCCAAAAGATGATCAACGATATTGTCATCCGGCGCATGGAGGAGACGGTTTGCCAAGTACATTGCTTGGTTCATTGATGCATCCAGGTGGCTCAATGGTGTCTCCTGGTACTTGACCATAGCTGTTGATGGGTCGGCCTCATCCTTTGCGGCTTCAATTTGCAGTCGAGGATCAGCTTCTGCAGGCGTCATACCGTTGTGAATTGGCAACGGCCTCTCTGTATCAACGTCCTCGTGCTCGGCATGCTGGTAGAGCCGCCGAAGGTCAACCAGGGACCAATGTCGGACAACGACCATATTTTGGATCTCTGCTCGCTCTTGGAGCATCTCACGTTCAGAGAGCGGCTTTTTCGTCGAATCTTCACTATATGCGATCGTCAGCCCATAAATCCGCAAAACCTAATCGTTACCTACCGTTCAGATGCTATCGTCTTCCCCAATTGTAGTACTTGCAGCATAAGGGACAGGCTGAGTTTAAGGCATTCTAGCTGCCCAAGCATGTATTGAATCCGCTGCTTCTTGAAACACCATGTAACCCTTTGCGCAATGGAAATGGATTGAATATTCCCCTTCTCGTCCTTCTTTTGTACCATCTCAACCATTTTCTTTACCTCGTCGAATACGGATTGACTCTGTTTGGCGATCTGGCTTACGGTATCGATCGCGCTTTGTGATGTAAGTGTCCTCGTGGCCTGGATATTGATACCGACTTGTTTGAGCATTAGGCTGAAGGAGGAGATGCCCCGTGCTATGGTTTGGATTTCGACATCAGTGTCGGCAATCTCTGCACCCACAGCATTGAGGATTAGGGACAGTCGAAAGCCAGCGCCCGCGACCCCGATTATCGAGGCTATAACGCTTCTTGCGGACTAAGTCAGTTGACACGGTTGACTGTGGAGGAGTTGAATGCGGTGGTGAACACACCCTGTTTCTAGCATGATGGAGACACGCCTAGGTTTATTATGAAACCAGTGATGTAGAATGATGAGTAGCAGCTGTAAGAACTATGTACAAAGTAGGCATGACGGTTCGTAGAAGTCTCCTCAGCCTGACTTCAGATGGGAGAGGCGAGGGATGAGGGATGAGGGATGAATACGATGATGATGATGGAGGGGTCCCCAAAGCGGCTGAGAACTTTTGGCGCTACTCCACGATGGATCGGTAGGGCTCACTCCTGGCACGCCTGGGTCCACACCACTCCTCAGCCGTGGATGCTGAGTGGTCCTGTCAAGCGACGAGGGTCTCATGTCAGACTCTCGACTCATACTCTACTCTACCAATTCCACCACCAATATGTGCCCACAAATTCGATTGTCAAGCCTCACGCAGTTCATCAGGCTATCGGTAGATCCACCTTACACCACTGACAGCTATCAGCTCGTTGTGACAGCACCACAGAGGTTGTCTTTATGGCGCAGGTTGATTGCAGACTGCCTAGCCAAACCGAGCCTCAATCGCCTCCGTCTTTCTGTGCTGTGCACCTTATGAAAAAGTTTTCACATATTGAAACAAATGTCCATGTTGATATATAGTCGATTACGAGGCTTTATGGCATATATTAAGGTGCCTTTCTCAGAGTATTAGGGTAGGGAATCAATTCGGACTTCTCAAAGTTCAAAACGCAACCGTACATAGCCTCCTAAGTCTCCGGAGGTTGGGTCTTTCCATGATGACGGCTTCGTTGCACAAGACATTGGAGAACATGATTTCCTCACCATGTGTGGTCATTAATTACCCAATAAAACCTTCCTTCTGCTGTACTCTCTTTTGGTCCACTGCCAAAACGGATCTTCTATAAGTCGAGTCGCAAGCACATTCTCCTCTGCCGGCAATGCTTGAAATCTTCGACTTCACCACGAGTACTTACTCAATAGAGGTACTAGTGCTAGCAGGAAGACAAGAACTCGTGCATAAATTTTCCCTCATACCACCACGATTACTAGATTAGACGCAGAAGTCTTCATCGATATGAACATACTCTTTGCACTTCGTTGTCGTTGTTGCTCTTTCTTCACATGGCCTTGACTCCAAAATCTTCCTTGAGGGGTCGAGCGACAAATTTGTCCTCTCTTTTGTTGTAGTTGCGTTGATGCTAGAGGAAGAATAAGGAGAAATGTTTGATTTTTGTCCAACACGATTCGATGATAGTACCGCAGTTGAAGCAGGCGTCGTAATGATTTTGGAGAAAGAAAACTCATTCGTGATATCGAAATTTCTTCCTCGTTTCCGAAAGCTTCTTCACATTCTTCCCAATTTGAATGGCATTAGCTTGCAGTGCTCGTTGTTCGTATATTGATCTGTAGTATTGAATTTGAGGAATATCGGCCTAGGTTTTCCATATCTTAATTATCGTTCATCTTCCACAATATCAAATCTATCTATTCGGTTCAGTGCTCGCCTTGGATAAGAAAAGTAACAGATCTCGTAGGCTTGAGAATAGAAAGCGCCTGACAGTCCCCCCTATAGCAGTTCTGATGTTGTCAACTGAAAGAGAGATATAGAGTTCGTGGTCCTTCGCAGTCTTGGAGAGACAGAGATTATTGTCGACCGCGCGTGAATTCAGTCTATCGTAGATCAGCAACACAGCAGTAATCGAGTAAGGTGTAGGGAGTTTATTGATCATGTATAGAATACCGGTCCGGAACATCTTCAGCGATGCACGAGGGAGCAGATATATCGAAGTCACCCATTGAATAATTCACGTCTTATCGATAGCATCTGCATAGCCTCGCAAGCCTCAGCCCACGTCATCGGTGACAATCGGTGATCTCTTGAAACGAAGGAATCAAAGGCTATCAACTACCTTGGCGTGCTTGGGAGATAAGTACGTTCACTAGTTGAATACTACCTATATTTTCCTATTCTCGTTTTCTATTTGTGCGCTACATGATGGGCCTTAGAGTAGCCTTAGGCGGAAACTAGTGATCCAGAGTGCATTTGCATAGCCGTGGGACTAAAGTAACGTAAGACCGAAGCTGACGACGGGAATGATCACAGCGACGCTGATTAGAGATATCTATTTCGATTCTCTGCTCTCATTCTCTACCACATACCTTTGCGCTAGGCCTCGGCTTTCTCCCATCGACCGGCACCCTACGTGTTTTGGGTAGGCTTCTGTCGCCGACGACGACATCTATCTCGCCACTATCTACCTCCGTACGCTTTGAAAGAACTCACCCATATGGATTCGCCATCTGGAGTGCGCCGCGGAAACTCCACGAACGATGTACCATTGCGCATACTGTCACTCGGTAAGTCAACAGTGCATCTGCAGCGCCTATGGCAACTGTTGGATTGGTAAGCTAATTTGTTCTATGGAGACGGCGGAGGAGTGCGAGGTTATTCTATGTTGCTTCTTCTGGAAACGTTCATGCATCAAACCATCACTGCCATCGATGAAGCTGAGAAGTACACCGAGCGCGAAGCGCACCATTTCGATGCGATTAGACCCAAACTGACAGAACTCAAACCATGCGACTATTTCGATTTGATTGGCGGGACAGGCACGGGAGGACTGATCGCCATAATGTTGGGCCGATTAAGAATGGGAATTGAAGACTGTAAATCTGTCTACCAGGAAATGACACGATTCGTTTTCGAAACCGACAAGACAATCGCTGGCATTCCTTATAGGTCAACTCTCTTCAAGGCCTCGAAATTAGAAGACGCCATTCGAAATTGCGTACAAGAATATGACAGCAGGTCTACCAATGATCATACCACTGAATTCGTTGAAATGCCAAAAAGTCCAAGAAGAGCAGGCAGTATGCACAGCTACAATAGTGGCCTACAAAGAAGCTCAACAAGCTCGACTTATAACCGTCGGCGTAGTTCGTTTTTGCCAGCAAGAGCCGGCACAGGGGATCCGAATTCTGAGCTTGAGGACCCCAGGCCAGATGCCACAAAGACGTAAGTATAACAGAGACAACCTTTGGCGGAAATATTGCTAACCAGTGGTTAGTGCTGTCACAGCCGTTTTTAAAGGAACTACTAGGAAAAATGGTACTTCAACACTACTACGATCCTATAGGTCACGGACCACACCTCCTGTTGAGTCGAGGTGCACGATTTGGCAGGCCGGCCGTGCAACATGCGCTACAAAATTAGCGTTCAAACCAATACAGATCGGTACTTCCGTGTTTCTTGATGAGGGAGAGGGTTTATTGAACATCGACGGAAGCCCTACTTATAATCCTGCTCCTCAGATATTGCAAGAAGCAGTGGAGGATGAATGGCCTGGTCGTAAAATCGACGTCTTTCTTAGCATCGGCACCGGGAAACGACCCAGCACAAGCAACAACATGCAACATGAGTGGTGGGAAGGTTTTGCAGGTGGTATGGGTGATTTTGCTGAGGCCAAAAGAAAATTAATTATGAAGATTGAAGGCTGTGAAAAGACCCACGAGGACATGGTATCAAATCACCTCAAGAGAAGCGGTGTCGACGAAGGTGCATACTGCAGACTAAATGTTGAGGTTGGGGTTGGAGAATTCGGCATGAATGAGTGGACTCGATTGCCAGAAATCACATCCAACACGAAAAATTACTTGAGAAAACCAGGGGTGCAGAAAATCATCGTGGAAGGCGCTAAAAGGATGAAAGATGTCCAATTAGAAATAAACAAGAGGCGAAGAGAAGTTGCGGAGACAATGTCACGACCTTTCGACGGCTTTGACCGCTACGAGAAACAGGAGCCACCCTTCGTTCCACCACCTTCAGACCCGTACGCGGTGGAACTGCCCGGCGCAGATGTGCCATCGCTTTATCCAAGGCCGCTCAGTCGACCGGGTCCACAGTATCCCGTAACCCACCTCCGTTCGTACCAACAAGAGTACAATGTGCAAGACAAATTCACCATCATGCCTTCACCAGACGAAAAATTCACTGTTTTACCCTTGGATGATTCACAGCGGCATGAGGACCAATCATCATACAGGATATCAGAAGATTCTGCCTATGGAAGAGCCACGGAGCATTCTCAAGATAGTAGGCCTCCAACATCCGATAATAGCTTCGATTTACCGAGGAGGAGCAACGAGGCCTATCGCCAATCTATGCCTCCGCCTCTTCCGCCAAAAACCCCCATACAATTTTACGACGGCGGCGACGGACGGAGACATACTATTGCTCATAGACAGAACGGTCATGTTGCATTGCCATATCCTGACGCCGATGGACCTCCACCGGCTGTAAACATGGCGAGAAAGCCAACGTACGTTCCAAGATGAGATGGAAATACATAGTACTTTTTATCCAGCCGGGAGGTTGTTTATCCGCTAGTGATTTTGCTGTCGTAGTGTCGAGCAACGCGTATTGAGGAAGCGGTTTATAGGATTTCATGGCAGGGATACCAGGCGTTGCTCCTACGACCATCTATGAGACTACACGAGAGCATGCATAATGTGCGATGATCTTTCCTATATCAGGTCTTCCAAGATTTATGTATAGATGCAAAAACAGTGGGACTTTCTTGAGCATTGACCGTAAGCAAGTACGTAGGCATGCAGTAGCAGTATTAGTAGTATTAGTAGTGTAGAATACAGGGTAGAAAACAACATCTCAGGAGTCAGGGCAATGGTGAAGGGCTTTGTGTTTCCATAAATAGCCACACTATACAGTACACAGTAAATGCTAAGTAGTACAGTACATACTATGCAATTCGGAAGGAAGGATTGGTTGCTCGGGAGAGAAAGAGCACGCGTCAGGAACAAGAAGAAACACGCTCGGCATCTGCTCTTCTCGCTTGTTCCTCCCTCCCCCAATTTCCCCTGTATACGGAGTACCGACACCACTATCGTCTTTGCAGTGTGAATGCCCCTCTAGCAGGCAAACCCACAGTCCATGTCGGTAACCAAAATCCCATCCGCAAAAGCAGTATCTCCCACGGTGCATCTGGAAGTATCAAAATTCGTCCACTTGTCGGTTCCATACGCAAAGGTGATGTGTGACGACGTGTGCATTGACTTTTTCTCTTTATAACCAGCGACTTCCATTGTAAGCGATAGCTGACTATCAACGCTGACGGAGGGGCTAAGTTCGGTTCTGTCCAAGTGCCCGATCTGAACATGATTGGCATCTTTCAGAGTTACTTCCACGGCATATTGAGCGACTTGATTGCTGGGATTTCCAGCCCCGTCCAGTGTGTATAGTGTGACGTGCATGCCGCAAGCACCTGTTGCGTAGCCGCGGACTGCGAGGTCTGAGTCTCGACTTGCGAGAGCTGCGGTGGTTGGAAGGACGGCGCTGGAGATGGTGGAGAAGAAGGTCGCGAGGATCGCGAGAGTGGCGATAGAGGATGAGAGGAACTTCATGATCGGAATTGAGAACGTGGAAAGATAGGACTGTCGACACTAAGGAATGAAAAGTATGCTGGAAGAATCAAGAGTCTTTGAAATAGGCTGCTGTGAACATTGGTCTTTGATCTTTGCTGAGGTAAATGATGAAGATATTCGCATGCTTTTGACAAAGAAAGAAAATTCATCGACCTCTTATACCTCTTCATAATTCGCTTGAATGATGCTTCATTCTAACTAATATTTGTTGCGCCTTTCAACATTTATCGATCAACTCTCATTCTATTTGTTCTCTTCTTGCTGCGCCTTTCAACATTCATCGATCGACTCTCAGTCTATTTGTTCTCTTCTTTCTTGATATACGTTAATCATCAAATTAGACCGAAATTCTGCAAACTTTGTTGAAATGAGAAATTGTCTTGTTGAAATAGAAAATTGTCTTGTTCAAGTCTGTCAAACAGACTGACAGCTCTTGTAATTGAGAAATCGTACAGCTAGAGCACGAAAAACTCGTTTATTCTACAATAAACGTGTATAATACCTTCTAGCGGTTTATTGCTCGTTTGTTTGATGTTTTTTAAGCAAACATGCTAAGTGCTGGGGAAATTGCCTCAGGGCACGAACATGTTTAAAACATGTTTTTTGACTATCTTCTTTAGGCTAGCTCAAAGCGTGTTTTATACACGCTTTTTGAAGGAGGTTTTAAACACAGGGGTTATATTTATAGTAGCAAATTAATAGAGGGGTTAATTAGCCTGCAGGTCGACCCCTTCACTATGTAAAGGAAGCTTCAAAAGCATCTGGCCGTCGATGATGCTATTCAAATACTCGTTGAGGGTACTCTCGCTTGAAGGATTTAGCCTGGCCATAGCAATTGACTGTCATTGCCGCAGTTTGATTTAATCTTTTAGCTACACCGACGGCGAGGGGTCTGATATTTGCACCGAGGGTGATCTGAATCGAGTGACGATCCGGATTTGTAGGTCTTCTTCTGTACTGGTCACACTGATCTAGGTGAATCTGCTGACGTGTAGCTTCATGAGCCATGGTCATATGACAGTGACGGCACTGAACAGTAGCAAGCCTTCCAGGTACGATTATCTGCTGGAAGTTATCGACGACGAGCTGGTTCAAAGGCCTACCGCCACGTTGCGGAGGCATTGCTGAAGATAGAGAGGTAGGGATCTGCAAGCAGGTTAGCTAGTAGAACTGACGACAGCGAGGGGGGTCAACAGCGAGGTGAACCTACTATAATCCATGTATAGAAAAAAGCGAAGCAAAAAAGCCGCTAAGAAGTATTATACACGCTTTTTGTAGAAAAAACGGTTTTATTCGTGGCCTATACAGTAACACAGTAAGTAGGTATACAGTACTATGTAATCCGGAAGGAAGGATTGGTTGCTCGGGAGAGAAAGAGCACGCGTCAGGGAAGAACACGCACACAAATAGATCGTCGGTGGCGTTGAATGAACTTGCTATCTAGTCTCGGGAACACGCTAGTGCGTACCAGACGATCAAGGTTCTCGATCAGGGCAAATGCGATAACAATTCCAATACTCCTCCAACTACTACTACCACAGTATACATTCCATCCTCCCTCGAACAGCGACCTTAAAGTACAAGACGATCACAGCGACAAAGCTTGACTGCTGCTATATATCTCCTCAAGTCCACCGGTACGGGGCTCTTACCCCAACCTGAAATTCACCTCTCCTGATACGCCAGCGGTTCCAGGACTCAGGAGCTTCAACGTCACCCACTCCTTTGATCCATCATAACCTAGTATCGAACACAATTCGTGACTCTACCCATTCGCGACGTTGGTGAAGACCGTATCTTCAATCCGTCTAATTTCAGCCTCGGGCAGACTACGAGAGGCAGGCCTCGAAAGCCCTGTTCTGGCTCCGAACATATCTTTCCTCTACCGACCACTATTAAATCCGCCTCATGAGATCCTATAACACCTAAAGGCCATCTCTCCTTCCCTCTTCCGCCTGCTACTAACCTGAAGTCCTTTGGATCGCCTGGCGCTTTGTTACTTTGGAAGGTCCGGCAGGAGCTTTACCATTGAACTCAGATTCAGCCTGTAGCACTACAATATCCTAATAGACTCACGATGGATGTCTCAGCAAATGTACTCTCTACTGCCCATGAGCTCTACGCAAGAGCGAATACGACTCACACTCGCCCTCCTGTGTACAAGGCTATTGGCATATCATTAGCGATAGGTTCGGGCCTTTTCATAGGAACCTCGTTCGTTCTAAAAAAGACCGGGTTGTTGAGGGCGAATGTAAAATACAAGGAAGAGGCTGGTGAGGGCTATGGCTACCTCAAAAATGCCTACTGGTGGACAGGCATGACTCTGATGATTATTGGAGAAATCTGCAACTTTGTCGCCTACTCGTTCGTCGATGCCATACTCGTCACGCCCCTTGGAGCGTTATCCGTCGTTGTCTGTACTGTCTTGTCTGCCATCTTTCTCAAAGAACGTCTAAGCTTCGTTGGAAAAGTGGGTTGCTTCATGTGTATAGTGGGCTCCGTGGTTATCGTTATGAACGCCCCGTCTCAAAGTTCCGTCGCCGATATACAAGAGATGAAGCATTTTGTCATCGCGCCGGGGTTTCTGACATACGCTGGAGTCATCATCGTCACCTGTATCTTCATTGCCGTATGGGTAGCACCTCGGTATGGAAAGAAAAGTATGATGGTATATTTGAGCATATGCAGTCTCATTGGAGGCCTCAGCGTTGTCGCGACGCAAGGTCTGGGTTCTGCGGTTGTGGCCCAGGCAAATGGAGAGCCGCAGTTCAACCAATGGTTCTTGTATTTTCTCTTCGTGTTCGTAATTACGACCCTGGTGACTGAAATTATATTTCTCAACGTAAGCACACATCTTGTTTTCTGGACCCTATCTGACCCCAGTACAGAAAGCCTTGAATATCTTCAACGCCGCCCTTGTCACACCAACGTACTACGTTTACTTCACCAGTGCAACCATAGTCACATCTTCCGTGCTGTTTCGCGGGTTCAAAGGAACACCCACTTCTATCGTAACCGTGGTTCTGGGCTTCCTGCAGATCTGTGCAGGCGTCGTTCTATTGCAACTTTCGAAGTCCGCCAAAGACGTGCCCGATGTGGCGGTCTTCAAAGGCGACCTGGATCAGGTTCGGACCGTGGCTGAGCAAGAAGAACCGGAATCTGAGCCAAAAGCCGATGCCATTCGAGGCGCTGCTGCCATTGTTCGCAGATTTTCGACTGCAAGGCAGAAGATGGCAGCTGCGGAGGCCAAAAGGGTTCATGAAGAGCGATTGAAAGACCAGATGGAACCTATTGGGGAGAATGAACATGTTGAATGGGATGGTCTTAAACGCAGGAAGACAGTATTGAATACGCCTTCACCAGGACTGCAGAGGACAAAGACATTACATCCCCCACTAGGAATGACACACTTCCCCGACGAGGATGATCTTGAATCCAGACCAAGCACTACGGATGTGTACGGAAGTGGAGGCTTTAATGGTGGATTCATGGACCGTATCAAGAAGCGTGCTCAAAGTACAATCCATCATGGGCAACGAAAGAACCTCGGCGCTGGAACACCGGATTCAAGAAGCCCAATGCATCCAGTTGCGTTGACAGAAATAGTAATACCGGGGCATAAGGGAGAGGAGACACCAGGAATGACGTTCCCACAGAACTCGGATGGCGCGATGGAGATGTCGCACGTCTATGGGTTGCCACCCGGACTTGAACGGCAAGTTGACGGCTCGGCCGACGCTAGTCACCCCCCAGGCCATGATGGAAGGTCTGTTGCATGGTCAGGAGAAGTTGGGCGTGACCGCGCACACTCCAGAAGCAGTCTTGCACCTTACCCACCAACCCATTCTGCTAAGCGACAATTCTCTTTTCAAAACGTCTTTAACCGACACAAAAATGAACCTCCTCCTGAGAGCAGTCATTCTGTTCGGCCAACATCACGTAAAAGCCTTGGCTCACGACAAGGAAGTAAAGAGCACAACATACCTGGCATTAAATCTGCCACAGAGGAAGAAAGACTTGGACTAGTGAAAGGAGATTCGACTGCTATGCTACCATTACCAGATTATCCTTCAGATGAAGAGGATTGGCAGCTTGAGCGCAAGCAGAAAGCTGGCGTTGCCCCAATGAGTCCATCGCCTATAAGCGAAGAGAAGGAAGTCGAAGATTACCAAGCGCGGAGACAAAGTTGGGAGGATAGTGTAGACTCGCCGGAGCTACTGAGCGTTATGTCAGGTACATCGAAACCAAATGACAGGGATGCCGAGTCCAGGCATCTTAAGGATTGGGAAGGGCGGGCTGGTGGCAGCGGGGGAGGGGCATTTGTGTGACTGCAATGGACAGAGACAATGATACATTATAGAGCTTTCGGAGGATTAACGCCTCTACCTGGGGACTAAACTTGGCCTGTGTTTTATATCCAATCAGTAAGCGCGCAACGAGAATTTGACATGAGCCCATGCTTTTTCGAGTGGACCGTCTTTATGGATCGGGATTCACCACTGCTGTAACCCACTGCCTCTTCTTGGGCTTCGGACGGCAGTACCTGTGCCTGCTTAATTCCCTCTCTTACTTTCGCCTTTGTTTCGTCATATTCATATCTTCTTTCTTTCTCACACCGTATGTCAACGTATGTCTAGCAAACGAATTAAGAGCCACTTTATTAAAGTCTCTTCCCAAGATTTCCGACCTCGTCACAAGAATAGCAATACACCGCGTCAAATTCTTCGTTGCAAAGGTCATCTCCCTACTAGTAGCTCCAGCAAGCGCCGTACCAACGAGTGCGCTTTCAGTAACGACAACTACGGTACTTCAATAGCTGCAACGCCGGCTGAAACATCTGCCGCGGCCCCTATTTCTGACAGGAGCGGCCCCTTGCTAAGTGTTCATAGACGGCACACAAGACTTGACGGAGCTCGTGGGTATCTTCGCTACGGATTCGGTTGCGCGCTTTGCAGTCGACTACAACGAAGGCTATCTCTCTACGGCTGCGGCAACTTTGTCGTTGTTCGGTCTGCTCGGATACATTCACGCCCTGTCCAAAGCTTGGGCTGGGCCCGACAACGCTGCGGAAATGCGGGCTACGGTACCAAGGCCATGCGTCCACTGTTTTCGGAATCCCAGATGATGGCCGGCTGCCTCCGACATTGTGCATACTGTATATTATGTTCAGCGCGATAAAAACGGCGGACCACATAGAGTGGAGACAAGTTAATGCAACGAAACATACTGTGGACAGTATGCCTTTGTTGCTAAAGCACTACCATTTCCCCCTCTCAGGTCGAGAAGAATCGACATAAAGATCCTACAACCTAGATAAGCCTTCCGAGGTCTTCAGATCTCGTAATGGCTTCTTACATGTCCTGGTGCTGTGGAGGGTATGTATAGGGATGTCTCGTTTCATGATCATGCTAATTTGTGGTAGCTTGCGGCATCAAGCATGGACGCTTTACTACGCAACTTTTGTTCTCTTCTCATCGATTCTAAGCAGCTCTTTGGCCTGGGCTTAGGTCTAAGCATCCGGACCCTGCAGAAGTGCAATACTTAATACTACAAAGGAGCTTGTAGATGGGATAGAGCACGCGTCGATTATGTATAATGCGAATTCAATGGACGAGGAAAATGCAGTTGCTGGCGCCCAGGATCAGTCATTGCAATCTCACAGCAACCAAGATCCTCAACCAGCAAATCCGGAAGATGGACAAAGTCTTTCTACCCCCCAGCATTCTCAACGGTCAAACACAGAGGAGAGTCCGCGTCTTTCCTCCCCCATAACGCCGAGATCAAGGACCCAGTGAATCGACCGCATGCTCAGCAGCCTCCTATACAGGCATACGACAATCTGCCCAACGGCACATAGAGAAGCCCCACAAATATGAAGGCATACCAAGCCGTCGACTTCGCACTCGACTAGACTGCGAAGGAAACAAAGACCTCTCTGTAAACTTCTTCAAGCTCCTTTCTTTTCCCGTTTCTTCAGAAATAGATCGTCACTAATACTGATGACGGGGAAAGGCGGCGCATCAATGCAGCTTAAGGTAGTTTTAGTTTCAATGACACAATTAATATAGAGCACTCGATTATCCTTGATCTTTCTCCTGCGAGAAAAGCATGAGCGAAGATGATTTACTCACAGCGATATCCCTCTCACGCCTGCAATGGCCAAGAATCACGCAGTAGAGCACCAACAAAAATCAACCACCCGGCACCACTAGTTTCTGAAACATCATAGTCACGCGAAAACATCGCATTCTTCATCCAGCTAATTAGATTCCCACTGCATATGAAACTTCCTTCAGACAAAATGGTTCCTTAGCAGCATTGGTATTTACTTGCTGTCATACCCAAAGAAAGAACCGTTCATGTACCCTAGACACCCTACAAATTCACACCCAACTTTCAAGCATCCGCCCAGGGTTACTATTCGTCTCGCTGCATACTCGCTCCTTACAATGACGATTAAAATTTCCGAAGGTCGAACCAGCCGAGCTTCGTCCCGCTTAGTCGTTGATAACACCGGCCATCGCAAGCACATTCTTCTATTGACTTCGCTCATGGACCATCGTTATATGGTTCCATGTTTTCTAACTATCATCACAACGGATTTGGCCCGTCTGCGTCCCGTCTGTATTGCCGAGAGTAGAGATACACTGCAGGCTTTCGAGGCTGGCAAGTAGGATGATGAAAATATCAGAGAGATATGGGCAAGGAAGAAGTTGGGTTTGTACATTGGTACGACGCATAGATACCGCATTCCTCTATATAATATCGGGGACTTTCTAGGCCTTCTTGCTATGCATTGTTCAATTTAATTCCGTTGACATATTTGACGTTCTGGCAATTTATCTGATGGCTAGGTTCGCGTGACAGGGGGTCGTTCATAAGTCTTCGACCCTCGACAGGTGAGCAATCGAAGTCAGCCCGTCCTCTGTGTCTTTTAAATCGGCTTGGCCGGCTATTTCTTGAGCGATGCCCCGAACCGAACAGTAGCGAGAGCTGAAGTGCTCGGTAATTCGGGATTGCCAAATTAATCTCCTGCCCAGTACTGCTTATAAAGTCCAACCTCTGATACTGAGAGTGCGTAGAAGGGCTCTGTTGTTGCCCGCTTTTGACTAAAGAATCCAAAGTGAGAACTGAAATCAACAGGTTATTACCTAATCTTAAAGATCGCCCGTGGTAGAGGGTCAGCAACAGAAGATACGGTAACATGCAAGACCCGAGATCTACATGTTCATACGAAAAACCGGTCTCGGGTAGCGAAACTCTCACAAAATGCCGAAAAACAAGAGAAATGCCGGGATGACCGAATGTAGAGGGCTTCAAGGCTCGCACTAAGGTAAACCTGCTTGCCCACCATACCAATCCTGGGCTGTCTAATTATACATAAACGAGTGACTGCGCGTAGGAAAAAGTCGTGCCATCAAAGACTCATCGCTAAGCAAAAAATCAAAACACGACTCATTCCTTTGCTGAAGGTCTTCATTAGCGTTGGAAGGTTTTGCCCTATCGAGACCGTGACTCACCGACGCCGGCGGCTTCCTCAGCGGCCTTCGCAGCGGCCCTCTCAGCGGCCAGGCGAACATTACGGCATGAGACACATTCGTGTCCGGGCAAGCTCCACTTATCAGGATGTTAAGGGCACTGCCCCATGTGCCCTTTTTTCGCGCAAGTGTTGGTAAATGTTTTTCCACATGCACCACTGATTGACATTGTCAGCATAGAATCTTGATCATACATTCCAATCTGTGAAAAGGAAATCATACCAGTGATGACCCATTTTGACTCGAGAGGTGAATTGAGATGTTCGCTCCTAAAAATGCACTTTTGAGACGAAAGTACCGAATACTCAAGTATATGGACAAGTATATATGTGTGTGTGTGTATGTGTATGTGTAGGGGACTGATGGCAATTGCTTTTAGCAGAGAAACCACATATCCGTTATAGATTTCATCTTTCTTCCTTGACCCAACGGCTACCGGTCTTACGCAATAGTGTCAAACTCTTGAGCGCTGAAGGGATTCCACTAGAAAGCAAATCAAAGTCCTTGGAAATTGAGCTCTGCAAACCCACTGAAACACTCCCGGGACATTGACATATTAGTGCATCAGCTATGTATATTCATATGTAGTAGACCTATTATCAGAAGATGTGGGGTGAAGGATTTCGGTAGAAAGCAAAGCACTCTTGCTAAGTTGAAGGGCTGACAGATATTTCCAACAGAGATTTGTAGAACCGGGATCGTGACGCGTAAGATATCCGCCTCTTTTGGTAACCAGCCGGTCATTGATTGGGCATAATATTTCCAAACCTTCGGTAGTAGAATGGATTCAACAAAGCAATCGCAGCCGCTGAATATAGCCCCCTAAATACCATAGGATGTTTTCCCTACCAGTGAGAATCTGGTCCTAAGATAGCAGACGTGTTTGATCTACCGCTTAGACTACTAGCTCTAAATAACGAAACCCTTTTATAGCAAAAGATTATACATTGTAGGTCTTTTATGTGATCTCTTTAGTCAGCTATTGGACGGTCTTAGCAGCGTCGAGGGTTGGGGACCTAGCGTCTAATTTAGCGCTTAGACGGCGCTTATCCAGGATCTTCTCGTTCTTTTCTTAAGTTTTTGTTCTTCCATTTGCATTGGAGAGTATATATACAAATTGATACGACGCAAGCTAGGTTTAGCAGGCTTTAATGCTGAAGTTTATGAGCCTACCAAGCGCTCATTTTAGAGCAATCAAGACCCTAGCTTAGGGTTGTCAGTCTATAGCTTAGGTCTAACCACTTAAATACTCCGCTCCATCAGTTCATCAGACCCTGGATACTTCTCTCATAGCTTCTTCACTCCTAGATTCGACACATAATCAAATGGGGCTCCGTTCACTAGCTTTGTGAGCCTGGGGAACAACAGTCCGACAATGGATACCATGTCTGTTTTGCAAACTTTCCTTCCAGAGGATGAGGACGACGACAATGCTAATATGTTCAAGCCCGTTGTCTCCAATATTCGTTTCGATCTTCTGCCTACCTATGCCTTATCCGTTCGCAAGGACCACTGGAAATCTCCAAATCTGAGTGCTCCTGATGGAGTCGCTTTCACCACCAATTCCGCAAACTGCACCATTCTTTCTCCACCGCTTTTCGGGTCATACCATATTGTTTTCGTCCTTAAATTTGCCGACGGGCTCCAATGGGTGCTTAAAGTTCCGGCAACGGGTTATCGCGATCGGTTCACCGAAGTCGCTGCTCGAGCCTTGACATCCGAGGCGCTGACTATGCGACTTTTGAAAAGCGAAACGACCGTTCCCGTCCCAGAGGTTTATTCATTCAACAGTTCACTCGACAACGCTATCAATTGCCCCTTCATCTTGATGGAATTTATAGCCGGGATCTCGTTGAGCGAATGTTGGTTCGACAACATGCCGTCGAAGGCTTCCTTGGAGCAGCATCGAATAAAAATCTTACAGGATCTTGCTCGCGTAATGGTACAGCTGAATAAATTTGTGTACTTGGAAGGCGGCGCACCTCTCTTCGATAAGAACGGCAAGCCAGCTGGCGTCAGCCCCTTGAAGCAAAATGATATATCAGCTATGTGGAACCGGCCAGAAACCGATGATCCTTACGAATCTGCAATCCACTGTGAAGTCGGACCTTTCTCCGACCCAAAGTCCTTCCTTCTCTGTATGCTAGATCGTCGTGACACTCCAACCGACCCTTTCGATCAAGGCATACATAAGCTTCTGCGGCTCTTTGTCGACTGGATACCTAGCACTGCGGGCGCCGATAAATCCGACTTCGTCCTGTCACATCCCGATTACGATAGCCAAAACGTTCTGGTCTCAAGCGATGGAAAACTTCGTGGACTCATTGATTGGGATGGCGTTGCAATAGTGCCACGCTACATCGGGAATGAGCGATATCCTGGCTGGCTGACGCGCGATTGGGATCCCGCGAAGTATGACTACCGTAGTGAGCCCGATGTGGACGGATATGTCGGATATCACGAGAACTCACCAAAGGAGCTTGCTATTTACCGGTCTATGTACTTGGAGTTCATGGAGGCGTGCTGTACGACTGAAGATGGGAGTAAATTAACACGCAACTCGATCATCATTGAGAGTTTGAAGAACGCGGCTGACGAGCCAATCTGCACGGTTGAGATTGTGGAGAAAATATATAATGAGATAGTTTGCCATGATTCTGATGAATCTCTCACCGAGCTACCGGACGACGACGACCGCCACCTTTATGATATTGCTTGTGCGTTGGCTGAAGGAGATCTTGATCATATCCGACTACAATGGATCAAGAACGGTTTTGAGGCTCTGTTTGCTTAAAAGCAGTCTATGGCGCGGATGTCTTCCAAGGCTTGATCGAAAGCTATGGAATTAAGCATGGAGGAAGGGGGTACTTGATCGACCGCTCGGTTCCACGGTTACAATAGATGGCAGGGTGTCCGAAGAATCTGTTAAATGTCCTTGTATATTTTCCGGCCCTGATTTGTTCGATTCCTGCTTTTAGCTCGAGAGGGTCCGTATTAAAAACCTTGAGACCGATACTGAAATCCGCCTATTTTTCGTCGCTTTCAACTACTAGATATTTTATATGTGTTAAGGTATGCGTTCCGGAATGCAAAGACGCTCATTATAGAAAATTGATGGTGCAAAGCTTATAGAGGTAGAAAAGGACGGAACAAAGGAGGAAGCCAGGGATCGGAGAGAGAGACCAAGGGCGAAGAAGGGAGAAGTGATCAAGGGTGAAAAGTGAAGGAAAGAGAGAAGACGAGGCCAGGAGTCCCATAATAGGCCAGGTGCTATGATCGACAGTGGCACCGCCTTACTCCTGGGAGCCTGGTTGAGGTCCAATAAGCATGAATGTACTGGCAAAGTTACGAAGAAAGCAGGAAACGGAGGCGTATTCACATAGACGGTGAGAGAGCATTCATGGCTGGTACGGCTGTCATCAACCGATGGGAGAGCAGCAGAAATTGGAGGGCGGCGTGGTCGAAGACTAATTGCGGACACGCTTTACCGCAGGAAGTAATTCACCTGCATACATATTCCGCTCAAGCAGACATAGGTGGTTCTGCAGGACGTAGAACCGACTGAGGTCTGTTGAGAGGTATTATCAACCACAAGGACATACACAGGTCCCAACAGAGCCAGTATCACAGGATGCTTCATAGTCACTCCATTCGCCTGAGCTATAGGCCTGATAAAAAACGGGAACGCAATAGCGCCAACGACGCCACTGCTAGCACCGAGACCCATTGCATTCACCTGCATGTGAGCCGAAAGCTGCTTCTCCAATCGGCAAATGGGCGTGTATTGAAAAATCGACAAGGCGGTGACAGACCTTTGAAATGGCTGCCATACTGGTCGGCAACACAGGACCTACAGAGTGTCCCTTAAAGGCGGTAGCTACGCCGGAAACGATGAAATCCTGCACCACATAGAAAATAACCTCGCATGAAGTCATCAGACCGGGGGTGCAATGTAGGTCAGCGATTTTGCAGCATCAGTATTTCCTTTCTTCGACCGCGAATCATTCTTCATCATTGAAAGCGACGACTTACCGGGATAGCCACCCTTTCCCAAACCCGTGCCCTGACGAGCTTAAGGATAATCCGGCCTACAGCGATCCCAGGCCAGAATCCTGTCGCTTTTAAACCGCTTGCAAACAAGTTTCCGCCTTTACTTCGTCTTATGAATGTTGGATACAATCACTCAACGAGTACGTGACATCCCCGTCATCAAGTAAAAAGATCGTAATAATCCAAATAGTGCGACTTTGAAGGACGTCGTAAATACCGAGCACGAGCGATTCAGCACTGCCCTCAAAGGCCTTGCGGTAGACGAAAGCGGATATACTTGAGCAAGACTTACCGTAGTCCTAAGAAAGCAAGTGTGAGACAACTTTGCGTTTGCCTAGTGCTCGGGGTATTCCTTGGCGACTCTTCAAAGACCTATAAATCCCCCAGTGGTAGAGCTAGTACCAAGGTGCTTTTCCATCCTCCGAAAGTCGTAATCTATGATTGTCATTGCCGTGGCTCAAAAAGATATATGCTCTCATTGTTCCGGATTAGGGGACCGAATACTGGCCTTCCTTATATCGCAACCAGCGACATGAAGCCTCTCCCAGATCACTGGACGATGGCTTTATACGTTCCGTCTGCGATAGGTAGTCGTCAGCAACGCGAGGAATCCTCCGATATCAGGGACGGTGATGACGTGCTCTATATTGCTTGCAGTTCATGCAAAGTCACTGTTCTCAGAACAACCATAGCAAGCTCTAAGTCACTGATACAGGTAGTGATGAGAAACTCAACGCTGCAGAATAGCGTCAGCTAAGGTCAGATGGATAGCATGGTGCCAGGGTGCTCCACTTACAGTGCGTGGTATGCTGAAGGTGTACCTCACTCAGCCAGAGCTGCGATGGCGACGACGTTTATGTTGAGCGTTGCCGGCGGGCGGAGTGTCTCGGTAAAGGCCGTCGACGAACGATCTCGATGCTGGAGAAGAGAATCAGTGATTGGCACTCTTACAGCATAGTGCTGCAAAACGGTACTTGCAATTGCATACCTACTAGGTCGTTTATCGAGCCAGCACTGGACGACCAGGGCATTTGATGCGGTGATTCGAAGATGTCTGCATCAAAAGCATCATAGGAAGATGCTTTAACGAATCCTCAACGAGAGCGGTATCTATCATGAGTGGGAGTGATGAAGGTAGAGATACGAGTGAGTACTGTGGAAGAAGGAAAGGAAATAAGGGAAGTCTCCTTAGAGATGAAGAAGTTAGCTAACTTCGACCATCTTCCCTCTTCGCTTTGTTGGGAAGACGAGGGGCCCATCTACTATTGGGATGGGCAAGGAGTAACGTAAGTTGGGGAGGCTCCTTCCTAGGATCTCATTGTGAGCTTCCGTATCGAAAAGATATGCGCTCCGCTATTGTGTTTTGGTTTAAGTGACCCAAAGTCTTGGCATTACTATCTGTCGTGTCTAATTGCTATTGTACAAACTGGACCTCTCAGTATCTTCCCTTCTCTCGTATTCATTAGAAGCTGCTAACATCGTGGGTCTTCGACCTCTTGTTCACGCCCATCTCTGACAAGAGAAGGGCTCTCGGTGAAGACTAGTGTTCCTTCTTCCCCACAGCGCAGTCATGATTACTACGGCTGATACATCAGATATACTATCCGTCCTTGTGTAAATTCCCAAAGAGTTTCTCTATAAGGAAACAAAATTCTCAGGCATTACTACCATCAATCGATATACGATCTAGCCGACATCGTGAATGACGGGGTTGGATGAGCACTCCAAGCAGAAACCGGCTAAGCTATGACGAATCAAGCTGAGGGAGTTCGGGCAGTATCATAGCGCCTTTCATTTGATCTTAAGACAAGAGTACCTGCCGTCTTTGATATGAAAGTTGACGTGACGCCTACCAACAATAACTCAATACCTGTTGTTTTTTTGTTGTTGTTTTTTTGGCATTTACGGTCGTGTAGTCTACCACTATCTTCGCTCATAAGTTCCCCTTTGCGCCCCTCATTCTTACTTCTTCTTGTGCTGTACAGTCATGTATGACGTTCTGTGGTGGATGTGTTTCGTGTATTCAAGGTATTCAAGAATGTGAGAACAGTTTCGCATAGATCAGGCCTTAATGCAACATACTACACACAAAGGTAAGTGACTTCTCAATAAAGGCTAGAAGAAGGGTTTTAAGAATGTCTAGAAAAGTATGAATAAGATGGCGCCACATTCCCATCGGCATAGATTCCTTCTCAACTAATCTTTCCGGTCAACACCTCGCAGAGGGATTGTAGGAGGTCAAGAAAAGTCATGATCTTCAGGGACAGCGCCTGTGGTGGCGATTGGAACTCGAGCGATCCACGCAATCTCCATGCCAGTGGAAGCGTGACAAGCCGTACATTAACGACATGATCAGTATTATGCTATCCAAGAACAGAGGATCTCAAAGCAGCGAGCCAGCAGTGGGTATCATAACCAACGAGCCTAACCCTCCCCGGCTCAAACAAACCAACACCCAAGCCCCCAACGTTTCCCCGCCCATCAGACCCTCGGAGCCGCATGTCCAACGGCATAGTAGCGACCTCGTCATCGCAGAGGCCTCCAAAGAAAGAAAAGGTCATCGAGAACCCAATTGAGCCGAAAGCCGAGAAATTCGGCAACCAAATCGACTTGACTTATCGCACGCAGACTGCCTCAGCGACAAGCCCCCCCGGGGCCAAGGACAGACTCGATGTCACCCCAAAGCAAAGGCGTGCCTCGCAGTCTTTGCCCTGAACGGATGCACCAAGGCAAACAGAGCTGAGCGGTATCGCATGTGCCCGGAATTTGGCAAGGATGCGGGTTTTGTTTTGTGGAGAAGAGCGTTAGGCGGGATGGAGATTGGGCGTTTGTGTTTGGGGTTCTGCGGTTGGGGACTGCGAGGAGCGAGGAGGGATGGTGGGGGAGCGAGGAGTGAGAGTGGGGGGGGTGAGGGATGGGGACGTGGGATTTTTGGGATGTGTGGGATGTGTGGGAGAGCGAAGGGAATGGGTATGGTTTGTGGGGAAGAGGGAGCGAGAAGGGCGGGTCTTGGTTCTGGAATTACGCTTTATGCCTTGCGAAACTAGGACCGAACTGTGGTGAAATGTAGCAAGGGCGCGAAGACTCGAGGCTTTGGGACCATGTGTTCACGGGTATGGCACATAATTGCATGGCACTGCGCGTCAGAGAGTCTGTCGCTCAGGTACTCAACCGAAGAGATTTCTATGGCAGTCTAGACCATCTACATATCCCATGCTCCATCTAACCCTCCATTATATGCAAAATATAAAAAACCCTCGCATCCGTCAACGAACCGCCAAACAAAACAGAGCTGCAGGTGTTACAGTAGGGTAATCCTTCCAGTCTAGCCAGAGCAGAGACGCTGATCGAACGAGGAGTCTCATCGGCGGAAAATCCCCCTGCGCTGCTTCTCCGGCACCGCCTCGTCATACCCTGGCGAGGCGGTGTTGGACTCGTAGTCCAATTCGATTTTGGACTTTGCAAAGTCGCCGTCCGTGACGAGGTGTTTGTTGCGCATTTGCATTTGCGGGAAGCAGTAGCCCGGGTGGAAGATTGTGAGGGCGAGGACGGCGAGGGTGTTCATGCTGTTGGGGGATAACGTGTTAGTGAGTTTTTGATTTGCATAAGAATGGGAAGGTGGTCGTTTTTGGGGGGGGGGTTGGCTTACACTCCGTCGAGAACGATGAAATCGGTCTCGTTTTGCATGATGGGGTTTTTCCAGCCCTTGGCCATTTCGGCGATACGGTAGGAGCAGCGGGTGAAGATGGCGAAGAAGGCGAGAACGAGCCCGGCAGCAAAGAGGCGGAATTTGATGTCTTCGATCATGGTCGTGGCCGTTGGTCCCATCTCCCCGCGTCGTGAATACAGGCGGTAGAAGTAGTCGCCGGCGAGGACTCCGAAGACGAGCAAGGTAAACACCTGCCACACGATACCCGCCATCATCATGTTATTTCCCAGATTCTGGTTGGACGTGGTCTTGGCCGTCGCAGCGATACCTCCGCCGGCGCCTTGGAGCACGAGCGACAGGAGATCGCAGCCGATGAAGATCCAGGTGTACCATTTTGCCGGGATGCGCGAGGGTTCGGAGCCAAAGGTGAGGATCATGTGTTTGAGGGTGAGGTAGATGCCGGCGGAGAAAAAGGCGGGCGCGATGATGAGGCAGGTGATTTGGATGTCGAAGCCGTTATTGTCATAAGGGTTGCTGTGGAGCATTATCCGGCCGACATAGCCTGGGGTTCATTAGTCGGTATTGAGGGGAACGGAGGAAAGCGTGTTGGACATACCGATTGCTTCTCCGAGACACCCTACGCCCAATGCTACCATAAAGGACCATGATCTGAAGGTTATACCTTGAACGATCTGGATGATGAGGCAGAGGCCGAAGAAGGCGCAGAAAAAGACGTTGGCGGGTACTGAAGGGTAGTAGCCATAAATGGTCTTTTCAATTGTACAAGTTGCATTGATATTGAGACAATCCTGGCCGGGTGCCATCTTTCAGTGTCTTGCTGCTGATGTTGTTTGAATGGAAATCAATCAAAAGAAAAGAAAAGAAAAGAAAAGAAAAGAAATAGAAGTAGGGTTGATACGGTTGGAGAGAGGCAAGGTCGTCAAGCACGCTGTTTGCCTGATCGATAAAGAACAGGGCAGAGTACGAGTAGTCAGAAAGACGGGATTAGATTATATATCAACCGAGGGTTTCATGGACAGCGAGACACAGCCTTGGGGGATTCAGGTGGAAAGAAGACGAGCCGCGTGTCGATGGAGATGCATTCGGCATGACTACCACATGCAGCTTGATAGGATCTCACGGTCGGTTACAGTGTCACGTTGATGCCCCTGCCTGCCTCTGCCAAGAAAGGGGTTGTGGTGGTGGTGGTGCGGCATACGGGCGGTGTCGCAGATTAGCAGTATCAGATTTACGAGTACAGTATTGATGAGGTCGGCCCAATAGGATATGACCAAGCGGCATGTTTATTGCTCCGAGTACGGAGACATGGCGAAGGATCAAAGGAGTGGAGCCTGGAGCCTGGAGCTTGGAGCTTGGAGCTTGGAGCTTGGAGGAGTGGCATGCTTGAAGAAGGAAGACACGGTAATCCGTAGGCGGTTGGTTATATATACGGAATACCTTACTCCGTACGGAGTACTATAACAGAAACATGGAACGTCGTGATGGTCCTCGGCATGTTTCTTCAGGCTTACTTACCACACATACTTGTAGTGACATAGAGCCAACGATAGATACATAGCAAACGATGTGGCTGTATCCAAGACAGACAGACTACTTTAGGCAAAGTGAAAGATCCGTACTTTCGTACCATACTTTAATACGTCCGTATTATTTACTCTGATTGGCTTAGCGGCCGTTGATAAGCCCGCCTTACCACAGTACAGTCGTTGGGTAATTTAATTATATTAGGTTCGATTCCTAACAGCGCTGGTACAATGGTGTTGGGGTTATCTTTCTCTTCTAGTACGTACGGAAGTACTCCGTACTGTACTCTCGAGATGGTTTTTAGTTTGTAGCCCTACCATAGCCGAACCCCGTGGATTTCTAGGCCATGATCACCTAAGTCTAGGGGACAAACCATCTAAATTCTAGGCATGAAAAGTACAGTAATTGTGTATAAACTAAGAAACCATCTCGAGAGTCTGAGTAAGGTATGTACTCCGTACGGACGTATTCCGTACTGTGTGCAGTCATGGCCGCGCGCCGCGCAAGCATCCCCCAGAACAAGCTTAGCCGTAACGGGAAGCCCTGTAGGCTCCAATCAAACACAGCCCCACTTTACAACGTATCTACATTCTACAGTACGCACCATGTACTCGAGTACCATCACCCAAAGCAAAGAGACTGCGGAAACGAAAGAGCGGTGGCTTGAAGGATCCCTTGGAGATTCAAGAATAGATCCAAGGAGCCAGCCAGCCTCGCCACACTTGTGATGTGCAGCCTGGACCCTAATGCATGCTGAGCGTCTTCGAATTTCTCCTTTATAAGTAATACCGGCGAGATGGGAAGCTGGTCTCTGCGTCCTACCCCAAACTTCTGGCCATGGTCTATGGTGGAAAGCCGAGCGCGGCGTGTTTGAACTGCAAGAAGCGCAAAATCAAGGTACGCTTGTCCTGCCCTGAAACATCCGCCCGATCACAGTCTCAGACAATCCGACTAAGGCTCTGGTGTGGCATTTCCAGTGCGATGAAGGCTTGCCTGCCTGCTCTCAATGTGTCAAATCAAGACGGATCTGCCCCGGATACATCCACCGCTTTGATCTCGTGCTGCGTGACCAGACTCAGTCCATCCGATTGAAAGCGCAACGCAAAAAGGCTGGGAAGAACTCCCGTGCAGGGTTGATTGCGTCGGACGGGGCAAAGTGCAGCGAGTCCGTGGTAGAGCCATTGGGGCCCCAATCACGCTGCACGTCATTGGTTCCTCGAGGCTACTCCAGTTCCAGCGGGCCGGAACCTTCACAGGCCGTCTGCAGAGAATCCAGCCTCGACAATGCGTCGTATGTCAATCCCATCCCTCGAGCGCTATGCGAAGACCCGATCCAGCCAGCAGTGAATGCCTTCTTTGATGGATTCAGCATGTGCAACCGCCATCCGGATTCGCAGCGGGGCATGGTAGAGCTGTTACTTCCTCTGTATAGCTCTTCCCCCCATGACTCTTTGATATCCTTGGCAACTTCCTCTGTCGCTTTAGCTGCCGTTGGCGGTGCTTACCGAAGATCTGCCTATTATAAACTCGGCTATACGCTCTTTGGGAAAGCGCTGCAGATGACAAAGGCAGCTATCGACGACCCCATTGAGAGCCTGACCGACGAGACTTTGATTACTGTTTTGCTTCTGGGCCTGTTCGAGGTACGCTGATTCTCAATCTCACCTGTGTTTTCGTAATGGTCGTCCAACTATGAGGGATTCCAGTGCAGCTCAAGATGTCCCATATGCTTCATTGAAGGGGATTGTCTACAGAGAAAACTATGGCGTATCTAAGACTGAGCGTCTCTCGTACGAGAATATTACCGTCAACGAGGATGCGCTGTACTTGATCTTCCAACAATACTGACAACGCTCCCAGCGCATCACCCAGACTGCTGAGTCGTCGAAAAGGACGTGTCTCCACAATAACGGAGCGTTTGCGTTGGTCAAACATCGGAAGGACAGGAACGGCAGATCTGAATTTTCCCGAAGCCTACTTCTCACAGTGCACGGACGGCTGGTAAGTCCGGCCAACGCAACATCATACTGTATCACACTTTCTTTGAGCTGAGATCAGAACAGGTTGATGGCATCATTCAAGGGTCCGGGTTTAACGGATCGACGTCTGCTGAATGGGCCGAGCTTTCCCCATACCTGCCACAAAACGCCGCAGGCCGATTCGGTTCAATGTCAGCTAGGGTCGCAGATCTTCAGGTTGTAGCCAAAGCTCTACTTGGTGCGCCGTCAAGGACTGTAACCGAGCAATGTGTCGGCCAAGTATTGAAGTCCGCCGTTGAAATTGATGCTGTGCTTGCAGAATGGGCCGAATCATCCATACCCGTAGGTTGGGAATGGCTGCCTGCATTCAGTTTCAACTGCCCTACTGAGACGCCGAGGACACTTTTTGTTCACCAAGACCGAGTCGATATCTATTACGATTTATGGGTTGCCGGATTGTGGAATAATTACCGTATCACTCGAATTATGGTCCAGTCTATTGTGCTCGATTGCCTATCGCGGGCAACCTGGGCAGACTCGCCACAGCTGATGCAGCAATCGAGGAGTGCCATACGGATCAGCCAACAGATGGTCGACGAAATCTGTGGAAGTGTTCCCTTCCACTTAGGAACTAAAATAGGGTTAGGGTTAGGGGACGACGCTGGGGTCGAGTATCCCGTTCAAGCCACAAGTGCCATCACAAACAATCAGTGGCAAGCATCCGCTGCATTGGGGGGATGGCAACTCATTGAACCTCTAAGGATAGCTTTGAAGATAACATGTCTGCCTGAAGATCAAAGACAATGGCTCACGCAGCAGTTGATACGCATTGGCAATATACTTTCTGTAGATCTGTTAAGTCAGACCAAATGATCGACGAAGTATGCTGGATTCGAACAAAAGCTGAAATAGCCCCGAGCGAGGTCACGCTATTGCATGTGCCTTTAAACAGCTGGACAGTTTCGATAAACAAAGGTAATAACTGCGAAATAGAGATTGTTAGCGATGAGGAGAGAAATGCGAACTCTATCCAAAAGCTTTTACGCTCTCCCAGGCTTCAACCTCACGGTACACGCGCTTTCCGGATGCTACAGTACGAGTACATATGCCTTCAGTCGACCTAGCCGACACTATGAGATTCCCCAAGAGTAAGCCAGACTTCAGTTGAACAATTATATTCGTAACTAACATTTCTTCCAAGGTGTCCTTAATCCGGGCATGGCCTTTGTAGCGTTGATACTACATTCGGAACTTGTGGACAATCTTTTTTTTTCTGAGCTCCTGCCAGCTGCTAGGAGGAAACAGGTGGGAGAGTCTGAATTTGAGATATTCACAAGAGTCTCAGGAAATATGCTGGATTGCGGTATGGTGCGCTGTTCAGAGCAAAGGTGTTTAGTCCAAGATAAGAGGAATAAGAATCGATTTGGTGCTTGCGACGTAATTCATGACTAACGGACCTGGTTCGACAGGATTGAGTTGCAGCAATATAATCTCCAATTTTACAGTAAATCTGCTGAGCGCCTCGACCACTCGACCCATGTTGTGATGCGCGTCGCACGTCCTCGTGACCTATATTTTGGTGTTCCTGAACCATGTTGCCTTTGGGTTGAACGTTGTGAAAGCTAATCAAGAGCATCCGTCGTATGCGTATTGAATGTTTCTCTCTTTCAAAGTGGATTTTCAGGGTTCGGACTTGACTAAATCCCAGCGCTCATGTATAGCAAAGCACCATTCTCTGACAGTCAATCCAAATGGTTGGATCCGAGCCACCAAGTTGTCTGTCTGCCTTCGCAAGCGGGACGCAAAGCAGCACGCGCGATGCATGCAGGCCAAGGAATCCATGAATAAGAAGACCAGTCCCAAGCTCGCCTATCTCGTACCCTTGGCGGTTCGAGTACGTTAGAACTTATATCTTACACTACCCTGTTTGATCTATGTATCTACTAGAAGTCAAAGCTACAGTACGAACGATCCCATGTATCCGTGTGCTTCATTACCGACACCCCCCCTCTCTGCCGCCGTTACGCTTCAGAATAATACCGACCACTAACGGAGAACAGCTGTGTTGAATAGGCCGTCTTCTCCTTGACGTCCAGGCGTTGGACTCTCTCTCTTCGATGCTACAAGCCCAGAAGGATTTCTGTGCTTGCGAACGACTTTCCTTTCCGTCGTTGCTGGAAAACTTCTACCGTCCACGAGAAAGAGATGTGGTGTTTACACCGAACCGTTCTGATTGTGTGTGATGCGGATGGGAAATGATCTCCCCATGAAAGATTGTTGTTGTGATGGCGGCAATATTGAGATTTCCGGGGTGGAAAGAGGGGGAGTACAGACTTGGTGTTGCAGAAGATGACAGCTGTCATGGGCGTCGTCGTTGCTAAAAGGAGTAGCCGATGTTGTACTCGGTGCGTTGCAAGGGGGGAGGCATATGGAAACCCGGTGCCTGCGATTGTTAATGCATGGCAAGGGAGAATGTACTAGCAAGAGGCTTAGCTGGTGGTTGCGGAGATTGGATTTGCTATCATGAATGCTGGTATGGTAGAAGACTGCACGGTAATTTGTGGGGATGCACTAGAGGGTGATGTGAGTTATAGATCACCCTACGCTTAGCAAAGAAATGTGGGATGACGAAAAACGCTCAGGCGATGGAACGACAAGACTGTTGAGTTGGAAGAATAGATGAAGAATTCAAGACACAAGCAGGGATTTCTTAAAAGGACGTGTTGGGCGCGGTTGTGCAAGGCTTGAGAGACGAGATCGAGCGAGTAAGAAATCAAACGAAGCCGTCGGACTGATGTAGGCAACTGATATGAAGCATGGTGATGGATTGAAAAACCCGCCTACATCGATAACTACTTTCAAGACGTCACAGCTCCAAGTTTCTCGCAGCCGACAGTACCAGCTCGCATTGCCGGCTTGCTTGCTTGCTACACCCATCGTAGCGAGCGTTTGCCCCCAGCTCCCGTCGCTTCTTGGGGTACATCACTACAGTACCCTCCCTACCCACCTCTACTTCCAGCAGCCAGCTCTCGTTCCTCAAGGTTGCGAGTCCGCCGTCGGAATGAGTTCCCTTGAATCTTGTCCTTGTCAACTTGCGCGTCTCGAATACGATGCCAACTGGCTATTTATTACTCATCAACTCGTATTTTCTATCGACTTGACCCGTTGAGCGTTGTGGGGAAAGGCTGAGACGCTGCTTCCCTGCTGCTGCTGTTGTGTGACTGGGAAGCTGTATTATCTTCGTTTCTCTCGAATGACACTCGTCGGTTCTAGCCTTGCTGCAATTTCGTTCGATTTCGTGGTGCCGCTGACCCTGATACTGTGCTGTTGCGTGGTATTGACAATTGCTGAATGTAACGTGTTTGACTTTGATGGCATGGAAAGGCCTTTGACGGCTTTGTTGTGTTTAGTGTTGGGAGCGGTTGGCGGGGGGGGAGGGTTTGAGGAGGATGTGGGTGCGTTGAAAGGGTTTGGGGGCGCGTTGATGAGGTAGAATTAAAAAGGGTGTTTCAATGAAGATTGAAGTCTGAAGGATGTTATTTACTTCTCATGGACGAGTTCTGAAACTGGTGAAATATATAAGCGAGCTCTGAAAGCGGAGAAATATATTAGAAAGAATTAAACGCATTCTGATTTTGCTTTCTTCATCTCAACGTTTCATAATTGAAGAATCCGTGGATTCGTCTCTCACGTTGAATAGCAAACCATTATTCCCCCCTTCTAAAACCCAAAAGCCCCCCCCTTCCTTGGTCTTGTCGAAAAAATATCTCGATGAAGCCAAAGGATGAATCATGAAAGGGATTTCCGGGTGAAAAGCGTGAGAAGATTACGGGTCGAGACCCTGCATGAGTGAGAAAGTGGAAAAGCGATGGAATGAGAGAAACCGCTATCCCATCTACCTTTGGCAACCCGCTCGCAGACCCCTCCCCTTTCCCTTTCCCTTTTCCCCCTCTTCCCTTTTCCCAGTCTCCCCTCTCTCTTCCCTCTCTTCCATCCTCCGAACTTCTCCCCACCTTGTCTGTTTCAAGTCCTAAATGGGTGGAGTGAGAAAGGGCGCGGAGGGTGTGTCGCAGAAGAGGGCTGAATATGGAGGATACGCGGGAGGGAATATCGAGGTTGGATGTGGGGCGAAACATTGAGGGGATGTGGGAGGGAGGGTTCTTCCTTCTCCCTCCTCATCTATCCTTTTCCGCCCTTCTCTCCCCCGCTCTCCACCCAACACTCCCGCATGCTACCGTCCACACCCCTCATCAGACACTTTTTACGTCTTTACGCATTTACACCTTCGTAAAGGAAATTCATGTAAAGCTGTACGAGATAATGTTGATGTTGTATGAGGGATGTTGTGAGAGAGTTGTGATATTGATGAAAGGGGAGGTTTCGAATCTGGGAGAGATGAGTGAAGTTGTGATTATAGACATTGAATGTAAGAATTTCATTCTACAGTTAAAGGCTATAGGTATTTGTTCTAGCACAATCAACATAGAGGGAAGGGGGAGAGGGGGGAGAAGGGCATCTGTAGAGTTGATTGATATATGATATTTCATCTCCTTGCCTATAATTGCAGTCTTACCCATCCCCCCACAGATATCCGGCTACCCTTTCCATCGCCTCGGCCCTTTGAGATAGGTCCCTCCTCTCCCGCCCAGACCTGTCGTTCGGATCTTCTCTCCAATCTCTATTATGATGTTTGTTCGATCGCATCAGACTTGTGCCCTGGTTCAAGGCATGTTTACAGTTCATAACACAGGATTACCGTCCGGATCGACTCTTTGATTCACGATAGTTGCTTCGATCGGTTGAGTAACCTCATTGCCCGAGCAGCCCTCGTGTGGCTCCGGCCCGCTGTCCAGTTTGAAAACCTGCTCATCTTTTTCTCCGCTCCCATAGCCCTTGTCCTGGTTGAGGATGATTTCGTTCTCACTGGCGCGGGGTCTGGTGGTGGTAAATCGATCATGGAACGATCAAAAATCTCTCTCATGTTGCGAGCCGCAACGGTGATTTCGTTGTCTTCGCCGTTGTAAATGGCACAATTGTAAACTATCTGATCAAAGTCCGCGACAAGGGTGGGAAGCGACGAATACATGCCTTTCTTTAGCTTCTGTGCCATTGTGTGCAGGTCCATGGGCTTTCTAATTATGTCTGGATAGTCGGGGATCTTCAGCCTTACCGGGTCGACAGGAAATCGGAAGGGTTTGGCTTGGTTATATTTCCGGACGGTGGTGAGTTGCTTTATGATGAAGGTCTTTTGAAGTTCGGTGATGGGCTGTGGTTGTTGCAACGAATTATCCTTGGAATTCCGTGTGTTCAGCTCCCTGGTAGCAACTGGATCGGAAGGCTCAGGTTCCGAGTTGGAATCGCTTTCGTCCTCAGATGAGTTCTGCTCCTCTACAGAGAATTGGTCAAGACTGTCGAATTCATCCGTGTTCTGGGAAGAGTCGTTCGTGGTAGCTGCCTCTTTGTAAGTGGTTGGCTCGGAATCTTCGCCTTCCAATCCATAGCTGGCATACTTTCTTGTATCTGCTGTAAGCCTTTAGCAATCAAACAACATTACCCAAATCTACATGTAACAAACCTCGAGGGGCAGACGCGGAATGTTCACCACGTGAAAGGTATTTCGCTCCGGTGGGTCGCTTTCTCTTCTTGAATATCGAGTTTACATTCTGCGAAGCTCTTCCAGTGTTCAAGCTTGTGCCGCTGCGAAAGGTTTGCTCGGGAGCTGAAGGAGCGATAGGAGGTTGCTGCTGTTGTACTCCTTTAGCCGAGTAACCATCAGCATTCTCAGCCTCTACACTCGGGCCGCCGTGAGTAATCGTCGAGAAGGTTCCCGAAGAGATAAAAGGCCGCTGCTGTTGAGCACCAGCGTTTGAAGAGGTACGAGATCTTTCGGCGGTTAAGTTTCGATTGCTGGGAAGAATTTGACGCGGTAGATTGGACGGAGGGATCGAAGATCGCCTCCGCTGAGCACTAATGGGTGGATGGGCACGACCTCTTTCAATAATCGAGCTTGGGGTTTGCGAAAGAACAGGAGAACTCTGCTGCTGAACTTCCATAGATGAATAGGCACGCTGCCACGAGTAAACCAGCCTCCCTGTGGAATCGTAAACCTCCAGCCTGCCGCCAAGGGCTTCCCTCGAGTAGCTGAACGGATAGTCCTTGTACTCATAGGCTTCTTTCCTCACCGAGGTTGTGATTGGTCCGGGGGCGATCTCAAAGCTATGGATAGAATCGTGGCTCGTTATGGTTATCATGGTGCGACCGATCCGATTCACCATGAGTATAGAGTCCATCTTTGCGCTGAGTGTTAGCGCATGTTCAGACGGCTGAAAGTGAGAAAGCTGACATCTGCTGTTGGACTGAGGGTGACTATGCTCGACATTGTTTGTTGACGCCCGAAAGATTTTCGCAGATAGACCGTAAGCTCTAGCGTGCACAACTGGCTGAATTTGGGTTGAACAGTGTCGTTGTGGGGTGCCCGTTGTTGGAAGTACAATCAGTGAGATTGATGCTGGGATGAAACCTGTGAGCTGATGCAATTACGCGACACGAAGAATATCATCAAAGAGATTGTGGAGGTTGTCAAAGATAGTAGTTGTGGAAGCAAGCCACGAGGATAGTAGTTTGTTGTGGAATTGTAGTGATTGTGGGGGAGGGCAGGTGAGGTGAGAGCAGTGAAAGGAGGTCGACGGTCTGAGCTCAAAGACTCAGAGGACAAGAGTAGTTATTGTAGGGAATTTTCCGACCTTTGAAGTGATGCCACTTTCTGCTGTCGAGTCTTACAATACGGTACAAAACTGCATGCTAATTGGAAAGACTACCATGTGATGTGACGGTAAGCCCCCTGAAAAGATACGATGAAGCAAGGACAGACTTGGGGGAATACCCTCAACGAATGTACGAAACGAAGCCATGGCTACGGTCATACATCAATGACGATCGTTGACAGAGAGAAGCCTAGCCTACCATTCCATGGGCAGTCTTAGAGCGCGTTGTAGCTGACCAGATTATTTTTCTATCTTCAGTTACGATGTAGTGATTTGTCGTAGCAAGATATCATTCAAGACGAAAAAGTCCTCTCCTCTCAAGTCTGATTACCAATACTCAGACTCTTGTAAGAAACACGGACATACATAACACTAACATGCCTCCAGCTATGTTCACATCACAACATCTTTACAACAATGTTGTCATAGCTTACTCTGCTCCGGAAAGGTCCTCATCAGATCCATAAACCTATCAATCGGCGCTGCTAGCATCACCGCAAAGTTCTCAAAATATGGCTTGTTCGGCGCACTGGGGTGACTTCTTGTCGGTGTAAACATCTTTGTCCGCTCAAATTTATTCGCCAAGAGTTGGCTCTCTTCCCTTGACAGAATCTTCTCGAGTCGTGGCATGTCCTCTTTGGACTCATGTTCGATGTGAGTATGGAGGTCTTTGAGGAGGAGGTCAAGGAGGGGGAGGAATTGAGCGTCCGAGGGCGACATGCTCTGAAGTTTGTAAAGGTCTTCTTTTACCTGGGTTATGTCAGCCTCTGTGGTGTTTCTGGGAAATGGGAGGCTCGTATTACTGCTTGATGCTGTTGACGGTCTACATTAGTCAAGTCAATGCCTTCCTGGCCCATGTGCTTTTCCATAGCCGGATACACTGTCAGTTCCTCGCTGATAGCATGGCGTGCTAAGGCCCAGGTAAATTGGTTTCTCCATCCTATCTTTGCCTTTAGGGTCATTGAGGTTTTGATGTTGTCGGCATAGCTGTCGATGGTTTTGTGGTCGTCGCCAATGACTTCTGAGATTGTCTTGGAAGGCATAGGAGATAACTGCTCGAATGCGGTGAGATTGAATTATGAGGTGACAAGTTCAGATATGTTGTCTCAGGAAAACGAGAACAATCTACGTCCTTGAGTGTCGCGCGGTCAAGACGTACCTTCGCCATAATGCGCGTCATGATGGACAAATACGGCAAAGAAGATCAGGGCTAAAGATTGGGGAAATGCGATTAAGTTCCAGCCTCGGTTCCTACGGCAGTCCATTATGAGCCACGATAGGGCTGTCTTCTCATAGCCCAGTGCTCAATGTTATCCACATGAGTGATCCCATTGCTTCAACTAACGTTTGCTGATGCTTAAAGTGCAGGTCAGTCAGTGGTAAAGTATACTGGGGTAGAACAACAGGTGTCATTAAAATCTAAGGAGTGACAAAAATCAAGCGAAACATCAAACACAAATTCGTCTAACGTATGCGAACAGAAAGGACTACGCTCAAAAACCTGCCCGTGGTCTACGCCGTTATTGTTTCATGCCACAACACGCCCCTTGATCTTCGGCAGCGTGGCTTCCGCGTTCTTCAAGAATTTGCCAAACGTCGCCTCATCAGTATTCAAAGCAAATAGCATCCCTTGTGCGCAATGACCCTCAGGGGTTCCATTCTTCTGTTTGCAATAGAAGAACCTTGGCTTGCCGTCGCGGACCGTTAAGTCAAATGGCTTGAGCTCGGGGGTGTCAAGCTTGTTGACATTCTGGAAGTTGGTGTCGATGTCGGTTCCCGAGAGCTTCTTGCAAGGGTTCTCGAGTGATGACTCGGTCAGAGTGTGGTTGGCGGCCCGGAAATCAAAATGGATCTTCTCGCCAACGGAGGCTGTGGGAAGATAAGCAGGACTGAACTTCAGGGTCTTGCCTTTATCGAGGCCGACTGTAACGGTTGTCACTGCCCCAGCGGAAGTGCTGGAAGAAGAAGAGGAAGTCGAAGTGGCCGTAGAGACTCCGTTGGTAGAAGATGCAACGCCCGTCCTATTCCCGTTCTGGTGGATAGCATTTTGTCTGAAAGCGTCCATCTTGTTACTGTTACCTGGATTGAGCCCGAAGACCATACCAAGGCCGCAGTGATTGGGAGGACCCTGTTGTTTACAATAGAACCATTGAGGGTTTTTGCTCTTGACCTCAAAAGGGATAACGAAAAGACCGGAGATGTTCTTTGGGTTCGATTGGTTTAAATTGGTATCGAAGCCACCATTGTAGGTGCATGGAGTGAGGAATTCAGACTGAGTGAGAGAGTGCGACTTTGCAAGGAAGTTGTACTCAACAACGTCACCAATTTCGGCAACGACATTGTCAGGGACAAACTTGACTGTGCCATTGAAGGTGCCAACTTCGACATGATGGGTTTGCTTAGAGCAGAAGCCGTGGTAGTTGCGGAGGTAGTCCATACTGTTGTAGCTCCTGGAGGGGGCGGTAGAGAACGGTAATCGGTAACCGTTGTCATAACAGGAGACCCTTGGTTTCCAATAGTGGTTGTCTTGGTTATGGTGACAGGAGCAGGGGCAGCGTTTGCGGTAGATGTCACTGTAATCGTCGTTGGTGGGACGACCTTCGTTTCTGTCACAGTAACTGTAACGGTGGAAGCGCCATACTGGGCGGGAGGAGTACTGTATTGGCCCGAGGAGCCTGTTACACTTGTCTGTCCTGGAAGACAGGCTTGGGTAACGGTGACTGTAGATGAAGCAGCAGCCATCATGGCCAACCCTCCAACGAGGACGATAGAGTTGGACTTCATTATGATGTTAAGGAAGAGGTAAGGAGTCGAACGTAAAAATCAAAGGAAGAGCGTTGGGAAAGCTTGAATTATGCCTGTAAAGTCAAGTGATGGTGCGATAACAGCAAAGAAATGCTTATTGCGTGGACTGATAGACGTAGGAAATAAATTGAATGTCAGGGAAGCGTAATAAGAGAAGGGAGAGACTGAGGCGTGCAACAACTTATATACTCGGTGGAGACATTGTCGACGGAGGATGTCCACGACAAGTCTGACGGAGCTACCCAAAACAAGACCAGCTATTTGGCCAGAATAGACCATCACCTCAGACGATGCTTCCAATTATGAACGCTTTCCCTTGTAGGACAGTGCTAAAGCATCGATGTCTAGACTATGTGGCTGCTGATGTGAGATAGTGTAAGGAAAAGGCGTAAGCAAGCCTCCAACGTCTTTTGAATATACAGCGCATTTGACTGGGCGACGGCTTAGATCTCCTGCTTATGCTGTTTCTTTCTAGGAAACATTCCGAAGTCCGTGTAGAATCATTGGTTGCTTAAGTTACTATATTCAAGTGCTTTTCGGAATGCTGATGGGCTGTCGTAGTAGAGCTTCTTCAGGTCGCTACCGCTACCAGTAGTGGGTAAACCACGAGAGTAAGCGTCAACATGCATGAGAAGACGGACCAAGCCCTTAAGCCCAGAGATTTGCCAGCAAAATACTAATACGCTTGTAGGCAGATTACTCTATCCTGTCTGTTCAAAAGTTGAGCTTCAAAAAGTCTGCACTAAACAATGCTTATTCTACTGGATAAATTAGAGGTTCAGCTTGGCCAAGCGGTTCGGACGTTACGCTGGACTGGACTTCGTTCTTTATTCTACCACGCAACTGAGCCCAACGCGTAGGAAAAATCGTCTTGGATGTATGACTCGGAACAAATGAGTTGCGCGACCTCACGTTCAACTTACCACTTATAACCCAGACATGTCGATTGGAGAAGGTAGCGAACGAGTTATCTACTTCATCTACTCTCTAGAACTAGTTGAGAACTCGAGAAGATGCGGGAGAGATGACGTTATCGCTCTCTCTTCCCAAACGCAGAACTATCAACCTACCTACTCCACCTGTCCACGGAAAGCGATGAGTATTATCAGTTTGCTGGATACCCGAAGTAATATTGTGGGAAGTAAAGCGAAGTAAGAGTAAGGATCCCAAAAAAGCACTATCGCCAATTGGCAGACGGGGGTTCAGTCACGATAGCGCTGTCTTCAGCACACAGGAGCAATGTATTTTCTGTCTGTATTGATTCCCATTGGGTTGTGCTGATGACTGAGGAAAGCGTAGGCGTATGGGGCTGCCATTATGTCACTCTCTAAAGCCTCCCTCTCTACCATTCCAACGTGTTACGCCACTGTCTCGATCGGTACACCTGACCATGACCTGCATGAAAAGCTCGAGGTAATAGCTGCCGCTGGCTTTCAGGGCATTGAATTGGGATTCCCCGACTTGCTGTCGTTCACTTCGAAGCACCACAAAGAAGATGTACAGCCGCAGGACTTTGATGCACTATGCGCTGCCGGCACGCAAGTCAGGTCACTGTGTGATGAAGTCGGACTCAAGATCGTCATGCTACAACCTTTCGCGAACTTTGAAGGCTGGAAACCACAGTCGGAGGAGCGGGAAGATGCCTTTCGGCGAGCGAAAGGGTGGATTAGAATTATGGAAGCTGTTGGGACTGATATGCTTCAGGTCAGTGTTCAGATTTCCATACCAAAAGCATGAAAACTTTAGCTGATGTTACTTGAGGTTGGTTCCACCGATTCTCCATACATTTCCAGCTCGTTTGAAGTACTATCCAACGACTTGAGAGAGCTTGCGGATCTGCTTGCACCACACAACTTCCGTCTGGCTTACGAGAACTGGTGCTGGGCGACCCACACTCCGGATTGGAAGGATGTATGGAAGATTGTGGAGAAGGTCGACAGACCTAACATCGGCTTGTGCCTCGATACCTTCCAGACTGCCGGTGGAGAATGGGCCGACCCCACTACAGTCACTGGTTTGATCGAGCTTGAGGGCGGACGTGACGCCCTGGCGAAGCAGTTCTATAAGAGCTTGGAAGAGCTCGGCGCAACCATACCGCAGGACAAGATTTTCATACTTCAGATATCAGATGCTTACAAGCCCCAAAAACCGCTGGACCCAAATCCTGATGACAGTGGATTGCGGCCAAGAGGTAGATGGAGTACTTGCTTGCGACCAGTGCCATTCGGCGGAGGATATCTTCCCGTAACTGACGTCGCTAGAGCGGTACTTAGCACTGGGTTCCGTGCTTGGTTCTCGATGGAGGTCTTCGATGGGGGACCTCGCGGGGATGATCAGGACTGGAAGGATATGTCTGGCTATGCGAAGAAAGCAATGCAGTCTTATAAGCGACTTTTGGAAGACCTTATAGAGTCCTAGATCGCAACAATAGAACAACGACATCAGCCATCTTCAGCTATTGTACCCAGCCTCTCCGCTCAGCCGCCCAATACCTCTCATTTCAGGCTTCGACTATATATGCCAGATGATGGAGCGATCAACTTTGAGCTCACTGTTACAGCTTCTATGGGATGTCTAGTTTAATGTTTCCAGCTACTTATCAGCAGGCCAAGCTCTTCTTCCACCTTGGCGCTCTAATTCGCGGCCTGGATAGTTTCCTGGTTCCTTTTCCTCAACCTCACAACGAAGCCAGACTGCATAACGAACCACCGGTTCTGCACTTTCCAATTTCCACCCTCTTCTGGGCCGACTAGTTCAATCTGCTCCGGCTTTGTTAGCTCTCTGACTCCATACCACTTCCCAATAATTCTTCCACAAACTTACATCAAATAGTCTGAGCACTGTGGGCACCACTTTATAAATCTCCAGGTACGATATATGCTTTCCCATGCATGATCGATGGCCGGCACCGAACTACGCAGGAGTCAAAGCGCTATTATCAGCATTGATTTTTGCAAGCAGCAGCAGCAGGAACAGTGGCTAATAAATATTGACCTGTTGTGTCGGAAAATTTGAACTTACAGTCAGCAACGCGTTTTCCATCTTCCTTCTTTTATCGCTCTCACAAAGCCAGCGGTTTGGATTCCACTCATCACAATCTTGGCCGTACAGATCCCGGTTTCTATGGACTACCCAGGAGTTCATCCCTACAAGCGTTCCCCCCTTGATGAATTCACCGCATATCGTTGCGCCCTCTGGCGGTACGACTCTTTCCATAGGCAGTCCGAAAGGCGGATGAATTCGGCCAGCCTCTTTCACGCAGGCGTCGAGATAGGGAAGCTCTCGCGTTTGTCTCCACGATGCTAACGGGTTCAGATTGCCGGCGGCCGCAGCGCCGTCAAGCTCGGTACGTAGTTTATTTAGTGTATATGGATGGGTGAGAAGCTGGTAGAAAAGGGTTCGTAAGAAAATACCGGTCGTGTCGCTTCCAGCGGTGATGTTGGACGACGTCCAGACAGCCAAAGCCCTGTCAGCAGTTAAATGATGGACTCACAACCAAGGTAATCCAAGCCTTACCAAGGGGGAATACTTTTGTCATTCGACTCGATTTCCATGAACCGGGAAAGGAAATCTCGGTCGTTGATGTGCCAGTCATTCTTTTGCGTTGTCCTTTGAAGCTCTCGTCTTTCCTGAACACGTGCCATTGCAAATGCCGCTCCCGGGCTTACTCCTCCCCCTCTTAGGTACCTTTGAATTGGGTTATTTGTCCAGAATTTCTCAAGCCAAGGCATTTGGGTGACCTGATTGCACTCAGCGGCTGTACTCTTTCGTCGTATGGAACTTTTTATTCCCTTACTAGCGATGTTTGCTTGAACATATTCCAAATCGACGCCATAACCTTGTTCACATCTTCCCCAGTCTCTAAGAACCCTAATCGTCTCGAGAAGGTCATTTCCCCAATCACGTCGAATGCAAACATCTGCAGCCATTGGCCAAAATCACAGGGTGGCGACTTGTCTCCGCTGTCGTTGATGAAGCGAGCTTCGAGCTGATCGCAAAAGACGCGCATGGTGGTGTCGACGTACGGTTCAAAATTGACGAGGGTGCTCATCGAATATGACCCAGAAACGGGCTTTTTGAGGGCTCGATGGACGGCTTCATCTTGCGCAGCAAAGATCCCAGGAATCGGCTTCCCACGGGGCTTCATCAGAAGCGCGTGGTAAAAGTCGGACTTGAATGCATCAGCAATCGTTCATATCCGCAGCCTCTAGCTGTTGAATAAGGTCTCGGATGGAACTCCTCAAATTATTTCACCAATCACCTTTGCCACCGCCGCACAGATGATTCAATTTTCGGATAAAGAGAAACAGCATCCGCGGCTCACCTTCAGCCAAGGCTTCACAAACCCGTAGATGTTGCCCACCTCAGCCGGGTCTGCAACCGACACCATGTTCGGCCCGAAACGCACCAGAGGGCCATACTGTCTATGCAGTGCCGTGTGGATATCATGTGCATGGTAACTCAGTACCCACGAGAAACGTGGTATGTTCGTGAACCTGGCTAGGAAAGGACCGGGTATGTGTGCGAGACGGTAGTATGAGCGCGCGGTGGTGAAGATGATTACGAGAATAGGCACGAGGGCGAGGATAATTGGGTGGGTGTACACTATACTGAGAGTGGTGGACGCTTGCTGAGTAAAGGCCATTCTGCGTCCTAATTTACCTTTTCAGGTCGTTGGCGACGGTAAAACAAACGTCGAGAAAGGCAGGCAGGGGTGGGGCGAACCTCCTATTTGTGCTTGGAATCTCGCATACTCTGGTTAAAGGGGGTATATACGGCTCTACCTAGGATCGCTTATAGCAGATGAGGAAAAGGTGGGGACCTATGAGATGCGACCCCAGGTAAGATGAAATTTAACAGATTTAGTCCCACGTCGGACGTGTCTCGGATCACGATGACTAATAGCTCAGATTGGATGCAATGAGCGTCTGCACTACCGCATCTTATCGTGTTCTAAGCAGCTGTATCGCCATTTGGACCTAAAGGGCATGGTTCTACAGTGTCCGCACGAAACAATCTGCAGCCACGCGGTTCTCAATCAAGCCATTCCTCCATTGACCCTCAACGTCTGCCCCATCACCCAGCGACTGTCAATTCCACATAGCAGCGAAATCGCATCCGCCACCTCCTCTGGCTGCCCAATCCTCCCGTTTGGATTCAGGCCTCCCAACATTTTCAGACTCTGTTCTGTCTGGTGGCTCATGAATAGCTTCGTACTGGTGGGGCCCGGAGCAACGCAGTTGACGCAGATGCCTTTACGCCCGAGATCTTTCGACATGACGCGTGTCATCTGCTCGATCGCGCCCTTGGTCGCTAGATAGGGAAGATAGGGCGGCAGCACCGTGGAAGCGGCAGCGAGTGTCGTGGATACAAGCACGACGTGGGAGCCCGAAGATAAATGGGGCGCCGCTTTCTAAGAAAGGGGTAATGTGAGCCTTTGACAGGGTACAAAACTTTGGCAGTGTGAAGGAAAGACGGCATAAAGAACACACCTGGCAAAGAAAGTACGGGCCTTTGACGTTCAGCGCGAACATCTTATCGAAGAGTTCCTCGCTCGTGGACTCAAGGGGACTTGGCGCCATCATCCCAGCAAAAGGGAGCAGGATGTCGATTTTGCCGAATCGGGCAATGGTCTGCTTCACTAGGTCTGTAATGGCAGAGACATTGCTAGCATCCGCTTGGATTGCTATAGCCCTGTCTGAACCTATCTGTTTGACGACTTCATGGGCGCCATTTGTGTCGGACATGTAGTTGACGACGACGCTTGCGCCGTCTTTGGCAAGGCGGAGAGCGGTAGCTCTACCAATGCCTTTGGAGGCGCCGGTGATGAGAGCGACTTTGCCTGTTAGTGACATGGTGCTGTGTGTCTGGAGATTGAGATGTGTGATTGTACAGTGAGTTTGTGCTGATATCCCAGAACAGATCTCGCGAAGTCAACAAACACGTTCTGCACATGCTTTGGGTAGTCCAAGCCTGCATTTGCAATCAGCAATACGGCTTGTATGACAATTCCGGTTTTATTACATTCGCCAGTGCGACATTTGGTAAATTACCGAATATTTCCAATCTCCAAAGCTTCGGATCGGAAATAAGTTTTATGGCCGTGACTCGGTTCCTGTGTTGTTCTGGGTCTGCATCGTTGGTGTAACTGCGTAATGCAGTATCTTCTCCCAACACGTGAACCTTATTTGCAAACTACCTAGCGAAGCAGTGCCTGCGATTTCTTCGCAGCTGAGGCCCCAGACACGCAGAAGAGTTACATCCGCACGTCTGTAAGTCGACATTAATGGCGTCGCCGGCCAGTACCTTGTCTCGTGAGGCCTTTCCGGTTCTCGATCGAGAGAAAGCACCCACCCCAAAAGCCTCCTCCTCCGTGTCTGATCCCCCGGACGGCGGCTTCAAAGCATGGTCCGTTGTGCTCGGCGCGTGGTGCTGTCTCTTCGCCAGCTTCGGCTGGGTCAATTGTATCGGCATCTTTCAAAATCACTACCAGAACAATGAGTTAAGAGAATACACCCCAAGCACGGTGGCTTGGATTACATCTGTAGAAGTCCGTACTGGCGCCGCCTAGAATTTTTAGCAATCAAAAGCTGACCGCACGGAGAGCAGGCGAGCATGATGTATGCTAGTACACCGGTGTATGGCAAAATCTTCGACAATTATGGGCCCAAGCCGCTACTGTATTTTGGAACGTTTGTGCATGTTTTTGGCCTGATGATGGCGTCTTTGGCGTCAAAGTATTATCAATTCTTTCTTGCACAGTCTATCTGCAGCGCTCTTGGAGCAGCCGCATTGTTTTCTGCTGGCACTGGCCCGGTTGGGTCGTGGTTCTTGAAGAGAAGGGCGCTGGCATTTGGTGTTGTGGCTTCGGGGTCTTCTCTCAGCGGATGCTTACTACCGTAAGTAACCTACGCGCTTTCTCGTTGCTGCGAGGATAGCCATAGTCAGGTTTCTTGTACTAACTATGTCCAAAGTATATTGGTTACTCGCATGATTGCGGAAGTCGGATTCCCATGGGCAATGCGTACATGCGCCTTCATCTTTCTATTCCTTTTGTTCATCGCCATTCTCACCGTCGAGATTCGTACGCCCACCAGCCCAAAACCTTGGGAATTAAAGGCCTTCTTCCGGCCCCTAAGCGAAGGTCCCTTTCTCCTCAATGCTCTCGGATTATTCTGCTTTTCCTGGGGCATGTTCGTTCCTTTCAACTTTCTCGTCCTCGAAGCCCGGAATCAAGGCATGAGTAATGACCTCGCCAACTACCAGATCGCTATTCTAAATGGCGTAAGGTGAGAGATTTCCTATCATGACCCACTCCCGCACACTTTCCCCACATTGCCGCCCCCTTCACCCAGACGGCCCTTATATCGATCTTCAACCGCTCACTAAATTTACAGTATCTTCGGCCGCGTGATCCCAGGCTGGCTAGGCGACCGTTTCGGCCGCTTCAATACCATGATCGTCACCACCGCCCTTTCCTCAATCTTCGTGCTAGCCCTCTGGATCCCAGCGAACACCCCCGCTCTCACCATAGTTTTCTCCGCCCTCTTCGGCTTCACTTCCGGCACGTTCGTCTCCTTGACTCCCGCCCTTATCCAGCAGCTCTCCAGTGTACAGGAAATCGGCTTGCGCATAGGAACCACTTTCAGCATTATTAGCATCGCCGCTCTTACGGGGAATCCGATCGCTGGCGCTCTGATCATTAGGGATGGCGGCAGATATCTATATCTGAAGATTTTCGCTGGGGTAGCGATGGGAGCTGGTTGCGTTTTGCTGATTGCGGCTAGGAATGTGCAGGCCGGATGGAAGTGGAAGAAAATATAAGACTCTCGGGTGGTTTGGTGCTCAGTAGCAATGGAAATTTTATAGCGAGCATTAGAATTATGAGAGAGAGGAGCATTAACCCATCCTTCTGCAGAGATGCAGCAGTTTACCTAAGGCCAACTAAACCGACACAGGAATTGGCGAAGCTTAGATACGCTTTGCTATTTCTGGAAGACATTGAGACAAAGCAGAATTCCATCGCTCTGAGACCAAGAAAGTTACTAGAGGACCGACAAGCATCGAAGGTCATATGCTAAATCTCAGCTCCAACGGCGAGGATCACATAGACTAGACCAATCTAGTTGTACGAAGGATGATATCGTGCAGCCTGCAGACCATGTCACTATACTCGGCTCAATCATATTGTATCTGAACCAGCCTCAGTGGTAGCCCTTCATGCATTCCTTGCTTTTAGCCAAAGAGCATCTGGAAATGGTGGATTCATGAATTCCAGTTAAAGTATGGGTAAGGTAAGGTATTTAACTTCACCTAGCTTCACCAGGTTTAGAGGGTGTTGGATCCATGACTACGGGACACTAGACTCGGCATTCTCCTTCTGTCAACGCCATCTCATTATCGTGGTTTGTCGAAGATCAAGAATAGAAGTGTATGAAGTTCTGTGAAGCTATGCTACTGAAGCCATTGTAGCCCAAGGTCTGCCTAGGAAAGCTAGCATACAGCAGCATTATTCCATCTAAGAACCAAGCATGTTCAAGCTTTTCCCTGCAACTTCATGGAAAGCCTACTGACAAGCCCCGTTTTCCCCTTTTTGGGCTTCGCATTATCGTTGTCACTGTTGCTTTCTGACCTGTGCAGATAACCAACAGGTCAGCTTCCTATTTTACTCAAAGAAAGTACTAACTTTGAATTTCTCTCTTGGAAAGCAGCGTAACTTACTTACAAGCCCTCCTGCGTTGCAGCCCAAGCCTTGACGTATACCGGCATGTTCAGCAAGAACTCCGTACGTTTCGCCTGCCATCCCATCACAATCCGAGCGCGTGAGGCATCGTCCTTGCTGACCAAACTAAGTGCCTCAAGGAACGGGTTTCCGTGGGTACCAGCGTACTTGAGCGGGGCCTTGACCTTCAAGATTTCCTTGACTGCGCCCATAATCTCTTCAATCGATATAGTCTCTCCAACCAGGTCGAAGACAGGCCACGCGCCCAAAAGGCCATCGATACGGTCCACCGCAGCGTGAAAGGCGGAGACTACGTCGTCAACGTGGATGCAGCCGGTCACTGCTTCGCAATCTGCAGGAACCTGAATGGCGTCCATGCTACCGCTCTTTGAGGCCGCGAGTACACCACCCCACCAAGTTCCCCATACCCAGGAGGTGCGGCCGTACATGGCGCCGGGGCGGAGGATGGCAATATTGAGGGTGTCGCGCGCCGCAAGGATGGCTTGTTCGTGCCCTGGACGCCAGCTGACAGCTGTGGCGGGCTTGCTAGACGCCAGGCTATTGCCAACAGGGGTGAGGTCGCTGACTCTCTCTTTCGGTGAGCCATGGACCCATGAGCCCGAGGTGTAGACGAAGCCGAGCTTTGGCCCCACGGCACCTTCTTTGGTTAGTGCGTCACGGCGGGCCTTGGAGGCCTGGATGACGGCTTTGAGGATAGTGGAGGCTTGCTCGTAGGCTGAAGTCGCGTCGATAACAACGTCGATCGAGGCCTTGGCGATGGCCGAGGTTATGGTCGCGGGATCAGATACATCGCCCACGACCGGGTTGATCTCGTTGGTGGTGAGGAGCTTGGCTTTCTCTGCAGTGCGTGCCAGGCCCCATACGGAATAATTGCCGGAGCGTAAGAGGGACTGCCCTAGGCTAAGACCCAAGTAACCAGTCCCGCCGAGGATGAGAACGTTGGGCATGGTTGCAGTCAGAGTAGAAGGTTTGTCTGGGCGGTGTCGTTCCTTTGGTGCCTAGAAGATGGAATAGAAGTTGATGTCGACGAGAGTGGGCTGTGAGGATAAGAGCAGCTGGTTGAGGAGAGGCTGGATAAGTAGGTGCAGGTGTTGTTCGAGCTCTTTTGTTACACAAGCAATGGGCAATTACTAATTCACATTTCACTAGCTTTCTGCCCCACCTTCCTGAAAGCGTTTACGATCCTGCAAGGCAACAATTCACCTGGGTCCTTACATTTGTGATAGAGTACGGAATACCTCGAGGAGCTGATCTGATGTTTGGTGATTATGATACCCGCTTTCGGTTAGATCGTACCTAATTTCTGACACGGATTTGGTACGTTACAACTAAAGTCTGACATCCTTCTGTCGGTTCGGTAAAGTACATTCATTACCACTGATGTCTGACATAGGTATGTTACAGCTTAATTCTGACATTCGTCTTCTCGCTAAAGTACTTACTTTCGAAGTAAGATATCTCATGATGTATGGCATAGATGCATACGGCTTCTATCTAATGTTCTTCCGCTGCTTCTGATTGGTGATTCTATTTTGTATGCGTAATTCCTAGTTCTGCTACATGTACTCCGTAAGCTTCTACCAGCTACCTATGCATATCTCTTTCTTTTCTTTGTGTATGCCTCGTACTTCTTTCCAGCCTGTTTCCCAACTGATTGAGTTCGCAATAAACACCATGGGTGGAACGTCAGAAGTCGGTTTATTGGATTGTCTTTGGACACGGTCTGTTTGTGCATATCCATGGTCGCTGAAGCCGCAGGAGTGTTCGTGATGCGATAGATGGAGCTAGTATGTCAGTGCTCTTCCTGTTTTCTCTACCTCTTTGCTAGACTTATGAGATAATCCATCTACCCTAGTATCTCACGCTGGCAACCTATCTTTGCACTTGAAAACCATGCCGATTCGAACGTCCCAGTATTGATTTCCGCAATTGTTCTCTGTCATGGCGCGTTCAGGAATGGCTTCCTTTTCTGATGCCTCATTCATCGCGACTGAAACTACAATGCATTGCGGTTCTCATCTCTTTAAACGAGGGAAATCTAGCCGGCGAAGAAGCAGATCCGAAGCACAAGTATACACAACATCCCGTCTCATTCTTCCAATTGGATTTTACCAAACACGTGATGTGATCACGTGATGCCAAATGGGACCCCGAGTGAGTCCAAGGACCGAAGTAATTTGCGAACCGGGGTCACCATCTAGACTGACGGATGAGTTTTTACACTCGTATGACGCCGGCCTAGTAGATTCCACCAGCTCACAGGGGAGACACGAGTCAAATTTACAAGTGAGCGATCGAGCTCAGAAAATTTGTTTGATGATAATTTTTTGGTCTCAAGGTGGTAAAAGAAGACCCGCATTCCGATCTTCAATGTCAGATATAGTCTAGTACGGATTCAAGTAAAATCGTTGAAGAAGACTCCTCGAATCAAGCAATATGACGAAATCGTGAAGCCACGGAGTCAGGGTTTGCACTGCCTACCTCGATGGATTTACATCCGTGCCACCACCATCGCCTGACTGGCTTTTTGGTGCCCTCTCCGGAGCCTAGAAAGTGTGTGGTCAGCTCTTGCCTCATCAACGAATCGGCGGGTTTTGCTGTAAATCTGAGATCGGACCTGCATCCTTAATCTACGCGATTGGAGACACAAGTTGGATCTCTTGACTATGGCAGCCACTCTCTCCTCTCCAGCCAAGCAAGCCTTAACGACTTGGTGTGCCACAAATCAAACCTCCGAAAGCCTTTTCTGCGGCTCGCTATCCATAACTGTTCACCACCGCCCTCGCCGCACTCACATCGTATATGTCTTTGTCAACCGCCCCCATATACGGGCCCGAGGCGTAACATGACGTGAGAGAGCCTTGAGCAGGCAGGCGTTCATTAGACCAGTTATGACATGAAGGGAGTCAGACAGGATTGAGAAGACCCAGGCGACATCCTCCATGACCATCAGATTGCCTAGGTCGGGCCATGGGCTGAATGTCAGCATTTCATGTCGGAACGCCATATTTCTTGGCTCGTGGCTTCCATGCTTCTATATCAGGCACGGGATGACCTGCGTAAGAAAAGACAATCATATAAAGCGCTCCGCTTGAGCCAGGTCTCTGGAGATGTGTTCACATCGATTCCCCTCGCTTTTTGTTGTAGCATTCCGACGCTTTTTGAAAGAAACCGATCCGTTGCGATCCCTTCAACTGAATCTAGCTCTTCCAACAAAATGCTTCTCTCCTATCTTCCCTACCTGTCCACTCTCCCGCTCCTAGCCCTCGCAGCTCCATCCTCCTCCTACCTCCCTCCCTGCAATCAAATCGACCGCCCCTGCAAATGTCCCCCCGGCACCACCTTCAAGAACCTCACCTCCTTTGGCATCATCGGCGCCCCTGCGCTCCAGGTCCAAAACATTATGGACCACTGTACTCCACCCCCCTACTCCCCCAAACCCACTCCCCTACATACATCTAACCAAAACCTTTTCGCCACTAGTCTTTCAAATCCAATGGCAGGGCGGAATTACGGTGGCGAGTTCCACCGGAAAAGACGGCGTGGTTGGCGCTATGCGCTCGTTCAATTTCACGGGCCCAGACGGTCCAGCTGGCGGATACTACCAGATCAGCGAGGTGGTAAGGAAACGAAAGCGCTCTTCTTATAAGCATCATCGTACTACGAACCCGCTAACGCAGCTCCAGCTCACTAAAAACAATATTAAACCCGACGGCTCTTTCGAGCAAGGCTATGCCCAGGCTGCCGGTGCATAACCCCCATTCCCTTATACAACCACATGCAACAACCCCCATTCGTGCCCCCCCATCAAAAACCCAGTGAGACCCGTCCCTAACTTCCTCTACTGCAGACCCCCCCTCCGTCCAAGTCCCCCACGGCGGCTCCTTCCACGGCGAATGGGCCCTCATCAGCGTCCAACAAACCGTTATCGCCAACGAAACGGCGGTGGCGTGGAGGAATTGGCGGTGCGAGACTGGGACGACGTTTCGTGAGTCCCCCTCCCCGCATCACCTGCAAGCGTGCTATACCATCTCCTTCAGCTTTGGAAATAATAGCTTTTTTTTTTTATGTGAGAGAGGGGCAAAGGCTGACCGAGGTTTGTGTGGGGATCAGCGGCGGCAGCATCGCACGAGGGCGGGATCGCGAATGTTTCTGCGATTCTGCTCAAGGAGGGGAAGCGGACGGGCGTGGATGTGAAGCCGTTTACGATTTTTTATGAGGTTAGGAATGATTAGGCGTGGTTGGTGGAGCTTGCGACCTACTGTAGAGGGGAAGCGGGTAGGATTGGTAGAGTTTGGGATGGGGAGATGGGTGGGAGTGGCTTGGGGTAAGGTGAGAGAGTGGGAGGATAGACTGGGGATCAGGTGAAGGATTTCAGGGGCGAGGGGATTGCGGGTTTTGTAGAGTGTAAGACTTTTCTGGTCACGTTTGTTATGGCTGTCTTTTGCGAATAAGTGGTTTTGTCTTTGCAAGTTGTCTTTGGGTTGCAAATGTTACTACCCATTTTTCACACTGCGGGGGGAAGGGAGTTTTCCGGTAGAGCATGACACTACCTAGTCAACTCGCACTCTTGGGACTTGCAATAGCTAGATACAATGTTAGTACTAAGAAGACGGTTGTTATAAGCTTCCCAACCCATCATCTAACATTCAGCCAGGCTTCAATTGGCGTTCTCATGGACATGTCCATTAGCGTCCCCATTGGATACGTGGCTGCCGTTGATGTGTTTGTCGCCGTGGCCGTTGGTATACGAAGACTCGTTGACGTTTCGTTTTCGTTTATCGTGGCCACACCGTCACAACCGTCAATACGCCCAGTACCATTACCATTCCCGTTGGCTCCGCCAAGGCCTTTAGCAGCTGCTACGCCGTCGACCTCAGCGGCCCTTCCATTCAGGTTTTCCGCCTCCGCAGCCTGCTCCACCAAGAAACCCGCAAAGTATCTATCAATCGCCTGCACGTCCTCCGGCCACGCGCTCATCCCGACCCAGAGATCCGGGCGCACGACGACAACCGCGCCTCGTGCGTGGTTGATTCCATAACAGTAATGGGCGTCCTCGTCGGGGCTTCTGTCGTCGAAAACGAGCGTGGCATTGTCTCCAAGGAGGCCAAGCTCGTTGTCTTCTCCGTAACTGCCGCTGAAAAGCTCCTCTGTCTCGTGCGGAAGGGCCTTGACGACGAGGACGATGTTGAATCTGCTGCGCCCGCCGAATCGAGCGAAGAACCCTCCTGGTCCCAGGCCTTGCTGAGAGAAGCGAGCGATGCGCTCGCGCACGATGCCGCGTAGATCGGAGCCGAAGATCAGGAGGTGGAATCTTGAGCTTCCTGTCATTTTGTCGTAGAGGTAAGACGTATGGGAAGGGCCGAAGCAAACGCGTGGATTCGGCGCCCGAGCACCGTTTAAGACAGTGATAGGTGTCTGCTTTGCACCTTTCGGCATTGGAGGACAGATCGCCGACTCCACAATTGGTACTTCTACGCCGAGCAGGAACTTGGCGTTGCGACCGAAGAAGGCACCGAGGAAGCGGACGTCTGCCTCTCGAGTCCCATCTCGGATGGGGAGGCTCTCGTCATGCGTTTCTAGCTCTTCGCCGAGACCACGCAGCTCTGCCAGTGGGAGATCGGAGTTGCAGATGAAGCGCAGATAGGTGCCAGAGCAACGAATGACGCGATTAGCGAACAGTCGGCGCTCTTGATCGTAGGTTGGCAGGGTGGAGGATGGCTTTGCTAGTTTGTGGACACAGAGACCTAATTTCCAGCCAAGGTTGGCGGCATCGTATATGGAGGAGTTTAGGCCAAATGCGCCAAGAACGCTGTGTACGTGGCTGTTGAGGATGGGGTTGGTAAGTTTATCATCGGAAAACCAGAAGGTAAGCACTCACGCTGCATCGCCACCTATATGTACCCTCAGATCGGGCGAAGAGAAGGAACGGGCAACACGCTCACTGACTGGGAATTCATTATTCGCAAATTCTGACGCATCAATATAGGTGATGCACGAGCTTACCCTTCCATACAGAGAACCAGCTCAAGGATGAAGCAAACTCCACGGTATAAGGGTCCAGTATTTTGTTTGTGAGTTCCAAAACTTCTTCAGCAGTAATCCCATGATCGTCGATTCGGGTATCCCCCACCGCAGAAGCATTGCGTCGAGCCTGACGGTTCTTGGCAAGTTGTCTTGCTTTCTCTCCATTCAACTGGGTATAGATTCTACGCTAGGGTCAGCAAGACGAATACTTTGTCTGGACTGGCAGACAGAAATCGGCCCACCTAGTATATCCTTGTTCCCGAGGGATTATGATGCATCCACCATGCTCAGCCCTGGTGATTATACTGTTATCAAGGCTTTAGTCAAAGTAAACCAAGATGCGACGCTTCTTATACCTGAAATCCAAAATATGGGGATAGTCGGTCTTGAATACGCAGTCCATAATTGCCCAGTAGATGTCTGTTGTGTTTCCATCAAAAGGAATCTTCAGTTGCTCACGGATGCTACTTGCAGCCCCATCGCCACCAACCAAGTATTTGGCTCGAATGAGTTCTCTCTGTCCGGTTTCGAGATTTTTCAATGTCGCCTTTACCGGATGAGACGATAGTGATTCATCCCCGACTTCGAAGCCATCAACCACAGTGCGTCGCTCAACTAGCACCTTGTGTCGTAAGAGATCTCTGATATAAATCCTTTCCATTTGGCCCTGGGTGATAATGTGAATGCCCTTGTATCTAGAATCGCATTGGGAACTCCAATTGTAGAAGAGTTTTGCGCCATCTTTGAATAAAGCAGTGGAATTGAGTATTGGTCCCTCTTCGTGGACCTCTTGAGCCAGACCCCATGAATGCAAAAGTTCAAGAGCCCGTGCTTGGACTCCATCCGCTCGACCAGCCAGCAAGGGAGCCTCGGCTTTGTCTGAAGAACTCCATTGTTAGAAACTTTCCCCCTCTATGTCATGGGCAGTATAGAGCGCGTTCAGCGCGGCGATTTTACCAACAATACGAAAACTTAAGCCTTGTCTGGCAAGACTGAGCGCAATTTCGAGGCCAAACGGCCCCCCTACAATACAGTGGTTAGTATCGATGGCTTTGTGATTGGCACTAACACTTGCCACCACAGATTAAAACGTCAACCTCCTCTAACGGCTTCCACCAAGCAGGGGTGCCAGAAGGCGACTCAGTACCATTGTATAGTGTTGGCCACGTCCTGAGTAGGTTCTGGCCAAGGGAGTTGTGGATAGCAGAAGTTAATGAGTCCTGGGATAGTGGAATGATGTAGTGAGGCTTCTCGCCCAATTCGCTCAAGTGGTTCGCTTCGTCGGTCCATGATGCTATCTCCGCTGGTTCGGCGAAACCCCTCTTCCATGTACAAGGTGATGGTGTTGTGGCCATCTCTAGATCCCAATCGCTGCTTGCTTCTGACTTTTAAGCCGCAAACGTGGAGTCAAAAAAAGTGGATCTTGCGGCCTGACAGATGAAACAATAAGGGAGACTATCGATTACACCGGAAACACATCTTCATGAATCCACAGAAAAACGAGATAAATACTCGCATAGTCACTGCTAGAGACTGGAATTCTTCCCACTTCGGTTCTAGCCAGGACTGATCGCGAGCCAACACCGAGTCATTTTCCGGAACTCCCAGGCTGACACCGGGTAGAGCGCCTCGAGGATCCCATCCACAGAGTGCATAACGGAGGATCACGTAGGATAGCTGCTATGTAGCTGGGCATCATTCAAGCGTCTTGAGCTTGAGAGGGGCAGATCTGAATCATTGATATCCTAACCTATCGTTCGACATCCCGATCATGCAATTGGGCTGTAGCTCTGCGCAAACGAGCCAGTCATTGGTGGCAGGCAGGTAGGAGCAATGACCTCAGTAATATGCACGAGAATAGCGACAGCAATAGGCACATCTACTACCCAATCGCGGTTTCTTCATTTCCGTCCGGGATTGCGAAGATGATGAGTGATTGCTTTTTGGATACCTCTGCTGTGTGTGGAATGGAAGAGTTGTATATTGGTTCAATGGAGCCGAATCACGAGATTCTGGCTGACTAAGCTTCTACCTCCAGCCCTAGAGGTCACCAGGGTGATGAGGAAGCTCCTTCCGGCATTCTCTATATTCGAGAATCATTCCAACCACCATAGAGGTTGAGACATGACGAGATGTCGGAGCGGAAAAGGAACATTTGGGAATTCATGCATTCGTCCTCCCAAAAGCGAATCATCACCTTCTTCCGACATGATCAACGCACCCGGTAGCGAGACTTCAGGCACCTAGCAAGCCCTGTTCTGCCATCAACACATCCTGTTCACTGATAACAAGGTCTTTTCGTCAATCAAAGAACCAATTCGTGTCATACGTCACGTCTTCAATCTCGTGTATAGAACCGTTTTTGTACAAAAGAGGTTAGTTAGCACAAACAGCGGTGAGCATAAATACTGGAAGAACTTTACTATACAAAGACTGCTACAGTGCATGTCAAGCTTCCAAGGAATCAGAAAGAGAGCCTTTAAAGGTACAAATTGAGACGGCTAATGACATTGGTGAAGCCAAAGACTATTGCCTGTTATGTGGCCACGGCCTCTCTTATGCGTCGCCGCCAGATCGCTTTCATTCTTGATATAGGTGACTTTTCGGCGAATGTTAGTTTGTGGCTACTAATATTGCGGTCAAATACAAAATCTAAATCATTTACTTCATCATGCGACTAGTTTGATTATCAACGGAAAAGGTCAGAAAAAGTCCCACGGTCATGATTTCCAGCCGAAGGGCCGCTTTCTCAAAAGTGGAAATAATCCAAAATGGTTTTTGTTTTTGCCTGAATCAATACATATGAGGCCTGAGAAACTATGGGACAGCCGGAAAAAGTGGCAATTGAGCCTGGGGCTGGTCATTTTCGGGTCCTGTTATGCAGAACGATCACGACTTTTCAAGCCGCCAATTGAGCCAAGTTATTCAGGCCAAAACGCTTGAAATGAATCTCCGCAGATATCTGACCTATATTCTACCCACCGGTAAAGAACAAAGAACCATCAGAGATCCGAGTAAGCGCGAGGCTTCGGACCCTTACTGACTGTGTTCAGGCATGTTTCACCTGACTCTTATCATGGACCTGACTAAGGTGGTGATTAAGTAACAGCTTGTTATTCGGGGTCTTCGAATCAACTACTTGGCTTAACTTTTTAAAGGTTTGGAGCGGTGGATGACCCCGTTACCAAAACCTCGCATTCAAACCTATTCTTTCTCCAACCTCCCGAGAACACTCAACTGTTTCTTGGGTGAGAATCAAAGATCAACTCAATGCCTTTGCCATCTCTTGTCGTATTTGGACCCCAAACTCCCTGCCCGTCCATAGAATATATTTCCCAGCTCAGATATTTTTTGCTTAACAATCATTATCTGGCAGATTTCCTTGCCGCAATAAGAGACCTCCCTAATATCTGGCCGTCTCTTGTGGAAGCTAGTCCTTCCTTAGCCCAAGTCCCAGGCTTAGATTCCTTGAAAGACTTCAAGAGATGGATCGACCAAGGGGATCTCCCAGTTTCAAGCTCGGAGATACTGCCTAATGTCTTGTCCACGCCTCTCACAGTCATCATACACATCATCGAATATTTCAACTACTTAGAGCAAGTCGGACCCGGCACGTCACATGCTCAGGTCTTGGACCGTGTCCAGAATGGCGGCATCCAGGGCTTCTGCACCGGTTTTATGGCTGCAATTTCTCTTGCGTGTTCAAGTGATGAAGAAGATATTAGTAAATTTGGTGCGGTTGCTCTTCGCCTAGCCGTGTGTATTGGAGCCTTCGTCGACCTTGACGCTCGTTTTGCCATCGCACCCCGCGAGACATCATGCTTTACGGTGCGCTGGACGTCAAACGTTGGCAAATTCCAGGTCTTGGATATCTTGAACGATTACTCTGAGGTCTAAACCCTGCACACCTTTTTCGTGGTATACAATTGACTAAGCTGTTCTTTTTAGGCATACATCTCAGTCCTTACAGATACGACGAGCGCTACAATCACTATTCCCAAATCAGCTGTTACATCTCTCATACGTCGGATTACCGACGCAGGTATGATGGTAAAGCCTATCAGCTTGAGCGGTCGTTTTCACTCTTCTGTGCACGATGACGCCGTTAAAAGCATCCAAAAGCTGTGCAAATGTAACAGTAATCTCCGATTCCCTACTAACAGTAGTCCTCTAGTGCCTTTGAGAGCCAATCTGGATGGCGAAATAATAAAGGGAGGCTCTTTGGAGGAAGTTGCTTTGAGATCCATGTTGGTCGAGTTATCAGACTGGCACAAAACAATCACGACGTCCGTTTCGCAGCTTAGTCAGAGTAGTGGACAATCAATACTTATGGTCGGACCCATTGATTGCATCCCCCGCCCATTGGTGAAGGAGTCAAATCTTCAACTCGTTATCGTACGCAACATGTCCCACCGGCAGGCATTATACCCCACACGCCCACAAGTTTCAACCCCCCTAAACGACGACACAGATAGCACGACACTCAATGCTACGTCTGCTCATCCACCCAATCTTGGCCTTTCAGAATACCCGTATCCGGATAATGCCATCGCTGTAGTGGGCATGGGATGCAGGTTTCCAGGCGCAGACTCGGTGGAGGAGTTTTGGGAAGTCATCCAATCGGGAAAATCAATGCTTGGAAAACTCCCGGAACAAAGATTCCCAACCCAAGGACTTCGGCGTAGTCCAGATGCCAATACTCAATTTCTGGGCAACTTTATACGCGATGCGGATGCATTTGACCATCGCTTCTTCAAAAAGTCTTCCCGCGAAGCCGCATCGATGGATCCGCAACATAGATTGGTATTGCAAGTCGCCTATGAGGCATTGGAATCCTCAGGGTACTTTAGTGAAAGCACACCGGCGAAGGACATTGGCTGCTATATGGGTGTTGCAGCGTCGGACTACGAAGACAACGTTGCTTCCCATATGCCAACGGCTTTCTCCGTCCCGGGTATGGTACGAGCATTCGCGAGCGGGAAAATCAGTCACTTCTTCGATCTGAATGGCCCATCAATAGTTTTCGACACGGCTTGTTCATCCTCTGCTGTCGCAATCCATACAGCATGCAAAGCAATTCAGACGGATGAGTGCTCAATGGCGTTGGCTGGAGGAGTCAATGTTATAACTAGTCCTACTTTGCATCAGAACCTTGCTGCCGCGAATTTTCTCAGCTCGACTGGAGCATCGAAATCTTTTGACGCAAAAGCCGACGGTTATTGCCGCGGTGAAGGCGCAGGCTTGATCCTGTTGAAGAAGCTATCTTCAGCAATGTCCGACAACGACAATATTCTGGGTGTAATTATGGGGACTGCGGTGAACCAGAACGATAACTGCTCCCCAATCACTGTGCCAAGCTCATTTTCACAGAGCAATCTCTATCAGCGAGTATTGTCGCTGGCTAGCATGAAGCCTAGCCAGGTGTCGTATGTGGAAGCTCATGGCACTGGGACTGCAAAAGGAGATCCGATCGAATGTCAGAGCATTCGGACGGTTTTTGGCGGGCAGGCTGGAAGAAGACTTCATTTTGGCTCCGTCAAGGGCAACATTGGTCATACCGAAGCCGCTTCAGGTGTTGCTGGGCTAATCAAATCCTTGTTGATGATGCAACACAGAACCATCCCCATGCAAGCCAGTTTTACCTCGTTGAATCCGAACATCGCACCTTTGGAACAAAGCAATATGGAAATTCCAAGGATCAACCGGAGTTGGCATGCAGGATTCATGGCAGCATGCATCAACAACTACGGCGCCGCGGGTAGCAACGCTGCCATGATTGTATGTCAGCCTCCGGCCAAGGTTGCTACCCCTCGCGGCATCGCTAGTACTCCGCGAATAGAATTGCTATCCAGATATCCATTCCTCATCTCTGCGCACTCCTATGCAAGTCTAAAAGAGTATTCTGTGGCTCTGAAACATTTCGTGTTAAAACAAGCTTCACTAACGCAAGACAACCTTCTTGCAAGCATAGCATTCAATCTGGCGCATAAACAAAACAAATCACTGGCTCACGTCGTGACGGGAACAGCCACCTCCCTGGCTGACTTGGATACTCGCATCGTTGTGGGGTTGTCCGAAACACAGGCTAAGCCTGAGGCACGGCCGGTTGTACTTGTTTTTGCTGGTCAGACGGGACGATCTATCAGCTTCTGCCAAGAGGCATATCGTGACTCGCTCCTGCTACAATATCACTTGAATAAATGCGACGATATTATTCGATCTATGCACCTAAAGGGTCTTTTCCCTGACATTTTCAACTCGCAACCCATTGACGATGTGATTGATCTTCACTGCATGCTCTTTTCGTTACAATATTCTTGTGCCAAGTCATGGCTGGACTCTGGATTAAAAGTCGAAACCGTAATTGGCCACAGCTTTGGGCAATTGACAGCCTTGTGTGTGACAGGTGCTCTTTCTCTCGAAGACTCCTTAAGATTGATTGCTGGGCGTGCTTCTCTCATCAAGAGCCATTGGGGCCCCGAAAGGGGCTCCATGATTTCTCTAGAGTCTGACATCGATAATGTCATGAGACTCGTCTCTCTGACCCGACAATACGGTACAGACCAAGAGGTCGAGATTGCCTGCCATAATGGACCTTCTAGCTATGTCCTCGTTGGAACCGAAGATTCTGTCAAAGAGGTCGAAGACATTGTCGCAGACAGAGCCTCTTCACTTGGTCTCGTTAAAGCAAGGAGACTGGATGTCACCCATGGGTTCCATTCGGTATTTGTAGACAACATATTATCGGAATATACCAAGTTGGCGGAGGGACTTACTTACAGTAAACCCACAATACCACTTGAAAGCTGTTCTAAAGGCGAAAGCTGGACCAATATCGGGCCAAAGATGGTAGCACAGCAGTCGCGAGAGCCCGTGTACTTTGAAGATGCCATTAGAAGAATCGAGGAGCGGCTAGGAGCCTGTGTGTGGCTCGAAGCTGGATCAGGAACGCCGGCAACCGCTATGGTCCGTCGCGCAGCTCGAACTACTATACCTCATTCATTTCATCCTGTCAAAATCGGCTCCGCAGACTCTATGGGCGCGCTTGCCGAAACCACAGTCAATCTTTGGAAAGCTGGTGTCAAAGTACAGTTCTGGCCTTTTCATCGCAGTCAAAGGCATTTTTACTTGGCTTTGAACTTGCCTCCATATCAGTTCGAGAAGTCCCGGCATTGGCTCGAATATGTAGACAAGCACGGGCTGACGGAAAGAGAAACGCCCACGCCTGAGCTGAAGTCTAAACCAAGTCTGTTATCCTTTGAAAAGTTCTCGGATCCACATCACCAAGTCGCCGAGTTCTCTATCGACCAGACGAGTGAGTACTACAAGTCTTGTGTTCAAGGGCATGCAGTGCTTGGTAGTACATTATGCCCGGCTTCGCTATACATCGAGATGGCCGCTAGAGCCGCCACAGTTTTGAGGCCCGACTTCTCGTCATCGTTGTATACTCCTGACTTGGAAGAGCTGGAGATGTATGCTCCACTTGGCATTGATCTAGGTCGAGGCATCCATCTATGTCTAAGACTAGTGGAGGGGACAACCTCGACATGGGAATTCACTTTGAGTAGCTATGCGCGTAACGACGCATTGAAAATGGCAAGGCATGCGGCGGGACGCGTCAGCCTTCTTTCTTCAGACAGTCCCAGGAGAATCACCGATTTTGCACGATATACAAGATTGCTTGATCATCGACATTGCGAGGCACTACTTGCTGATGTTGAGGCAGAGGCCATGCAAGGTTCCCTCGTGTACAAGATGTTTGCCAAAGTGGTTCACTATGCCGATATCTATCAGGGTGTCAAAAAGATATCATTGAAGGATCGTGAAGTCGCAGGCCACGTGGCTATGCCTACAGTGCACTCGAGCGCCTTGAAAGACTCTATTTGCAACCCTCTCGCCATAGACAACTTCACTCAAGTCGCCGGATTACAAGTTAACAGTCTTGAGGACTGTGGGGATAATGAGGTTTTCCTTTGTACCAAGATTGATCAGTTACACGTTGGAGCGATCTTCAACCAGGACGGATCGAAATCTGGATCAGGACCTTGGATAGTATATTCGAAGTTCGACCGCGAAGGCGCCAGGGGACTTGTGAATGACATATTCGTTTTTGGCCATGCGAGCAAGACTTTAGTGATGATGATCTTGGGTGTGCGATTCACTAAAGTCGTTATCAACTCACTACGAAAGGCACTATCGCGGGCCAACCCACCTCAAATCCTCGCTATTTCTGACGTTGACAAACCACAACACCTGATTCCTCACTCCAAGTTGTCCCAAGGAATCGAATCTGGTGTGAATGCGGATGCCATAGTTGCTAAGGCGGAACCCCAGAGCCATGCAATAACAAGCTCGAGAGATACGGAACAGCAAAAGCTTCGATTAGCAGTTAAGGAGTTGCTGCATGAAGTTGCCGACGTCCCCATTGGGGTAATATCCGATGACTCATCTCTCGACGAGCTTGGAATTGATTCCTTAATGGCTACCGAACTGCTAACCGAGATTAGACAGAGCTTTGGTGTAAGTATTCCGGTAGCAGACTTTCAAAATATCTTCAACTTCAAGTCACTGTACCAGTACATTGTTGCAAGGGGAGATTCCCATATATCTGTTGATTCCTCAAGTGACACAGATAGCAGCATGGATTTATCAGAGAGCGGTCCAAGCAGTCAAGGTACACCAACATCTGAACAAGGAAAGAAGGACTTGCACAGTCAACTCATCTCCAAGCTTTCAAAACTAGTAGCTGAGCATCTCGATACCACTGATGAGATTTCCCGAGATACCGACCTGGGCGCTGCGGGCCTTGACTCCTTACTTGGCATTGAATTGGGAGCCGACATCGAAAAGGCGTTTGGTTCAAAGATAGACATGACTCAGCTGAGTCCAGAGACCACCTTTGGCAACCTTAGTGACATGGTCTTGCCACGACAAGACAAACCTAGACCTGCTGTGACGCCTGAAATCGAAAAGGTTCGTCCCAATTCAAGATTCTTCGAGGTGAAAGCACAGAAAACTACTGTATCACATCCTACCTCCAACGCCGCTTTGATTTTGGACGAATACACAGCTGCACCGAATTATAATCCTTTGGCTTCGGCTGCAGAAGACTTCGCCCATATCCGACATGATTACGGCCGGTTTGCAAAGGAGGCGGGCTTTCTAGACTTTCGAACCAAGGTCTATCCGAAACAAGCAGAACTTGTCCTCGCATATGTCGTTGAAGCTTTCGCAAACCTCGGATGTTCTCTCGGCTCATTAAAGGCTGGTGATCGACTGCCTCCCATCCAATATTTGCCAAAGCATAGGAAAGTAATGTCTCAGTATTACAAAATCCTCGAGGACGCGTCACTCATATCCATTGAAAAAACCAGTATGCTACGAACCGGAAAGCCCACCAGTTTACCAACAGCTAGTCAACTCTATGAACAGATCATCTCTGATTTTCCTCAACATGCGTCCGAGCATCGGCTTCTGAAATCCACTGGGTCGAAACTAGCAGATTGCCTGTCTGGTAAGGTTGACCCGCTTCAGGTTCTGTTCCGTAGTAAGACCGACAAAGACCTTCTTGAAGACGTGTATACAAATTCTCCAATGTTTGCGACTGGGACGAAGATCTTAGGGAACTTCTTCAGCGAAACTTTGAGCAAATATCGAGGACCGGAAAAGTTACGAATCCTAGAACTTGGTGCAGGTACTGGTGGGACTACTAAACATATGATTGATATACTCTTTTCTCGTGGGATTGAATTCAGCTATACCTTCACGGATCTTTCCTCCTCAATGGTGGCGGCAGCGAAGAAGAAATTTGCTCACTACAACTGCATGGAATACATGGTGCTTGATGTGGAAAAGGAGCCCCCAAAGCAGCTTGTTCATTCTCATCACATAATTCTGTCGTCCAACTGCGTTCATGCTACGAAGAGTCTTGTGAAGTCTTCGATAAACATACACAAGATACTTCGAAACGAGGGCTTCCTTTGTTTGTTAGAGCTGACCAGGAATCTTTTCTGGCTTGACTGCGTGTTTGGGTTGCTCGAAGGCTGGTGGTTGTTCGAAGATGATCGCAAACATGTGCTGGCAGATGAGTTTCTTTGGAAGCAAACATTGGTGGAAGCAGGTTTTAAGCACGTGGATTGGAGCGACGATGAAACGGAAGAATCGGACCAATTCCGAGTCATTGCAGCATTTATGGGGGGGTCACAGAATAACACAGCACTCAACAAAGCCACCGGTAGAACGGTACCTTCGATGGAAACTGTGGAGTATCATCGAGTGGGCGGAACGTCCCTCTATGCGGATATCTACTATCCAACAGAGACCGGAGCGGCTCAAACCAAAAGACCCATTGGTATGCCCTTCCTTTAGCCGCGTGGACCTGCTGTTTTGCAGATACTAATAGGCCCATAGCGCTCATGGTCCATGGAGGGGGCCATATCATGCTCTCCCGAAAAGACATCAGACCAAAACAGACGCAATGGCTTCTTGATAATGGTCTCCTGCCAGTCAGCGTAGATTACAGGCTCTGCCCAGAAGCCCCCCTACTAGAAGGTCCAATCTCGGACGTCTGCAGCGCTCTCCAGTGGGCTCGACGCGTTCTCCCGAACCTAAAACTCCAGCGTTCAGACATCCATCCCAATGGTGATAAAGTCGTCGTTGTCGGCTGGTCGACAGGAGGCACCCTCTCCATGACCCTCGCTTGGACCGCCCCTGCGCGAGGCCTCAAACCCCCAGACGCAATCCTCGCTTTCTACTGCCCAACCAACTACTCCTCTGATTTCTGGCGACTGCCAAATTTCCCCGCAAACACCGCGTCAATGGCGGCCGAACCCTATGATCTGCTCGAAGGCGTCCAGGACTCCCCCATCATTGCCTACAATGTTCCACCCGGCAAACGCCCCCTAGGGGGTTGGATGTCCGTTTCGGATCCTCGCTCCCGCATTGCGTTGCATATGAACTGGAAAGGCCAGGCGTTGCCGGTCCTCCTTGGTGGCCTCCCAAGTAAGAACAACTTGAGCACTACCGACAGTGACGGCAACGCACAGCAAGCTCAGTGGCAATCTCTCCCCCAGCCGGACGCAACGCAGATCGCTGCCGTGTGTCCTTATACACAAATCACGCAGGGCAACTATCGCGTGCCGACATATCTAATCCACGGCACCCAGGATGATCTGATTCCATGGCAGCAGACGCAGAAAACATGGGACGCGCTGGTGGAGCAAGGGATGACGGCCGGTGGGGAGATTGTCGAGGGGGCCGTGCATCTGTTCGATCTTTACGGGGATAGGGAGGGAAGGAATTGGGAGGTTGTGAAGAGGGGCTATGAATTTCTTTTCGAGCGGCTGGGAATTAGGGAGGGTACTGGAAGCGGGTGAGAGAGGGAAGGCTATGGCCGCTGTCGTAAGGTGTTTTTTGGTACGTGTGAACGATTTCTTTTTACGAAGTATGCCATTTATGAACGTTAATGAGAAGAGATATAGTTGGCAGCGGCTGTCAAAGTGTGTATGCACGAAGTAACGCTAGAATTTTAGATATAAAGTACACTTTTTACAAACTTCATCACACCAGTCTTTTGCTCACCACTTCCCACGGCTCTATCCTTCGCTCCACATTTGAATACCGCACCGAGAGTATACCCTTCGAAAGGCATCAAAACCCCAACACTCTAAACATTCCCGTCTTCGCCTCCCACTGTCGTTCGGGCAGCGGTAGTAGAAGTGAAACGAAGCACGATAGGACTTTGATTTCTTTTACTTGTAATATCAAACCATCTGACTACAATTTTGATTCATTGCTTTCGTATTAAATCTGAGTCGTTATTTGTAATGAATACCTGGAAATTGGGAATATATATATATGAGAAATCAATGTTTCGCTTTTTTCGTGTCGAAGGATGATGCGAGTGACATGGGAGATCGTCAGGGGGTAAGGGAGGTGAATATTCGACTAAGTGGCAGTACGGATATGGCACTCAGGATAATCAAGTTTGAAATATTCTTTTGTCTACTTTTACTTATGGGACACGCGTTGAGATTAGATTCAAGGTAAGATCTATACTCTTCGCGAACAAGTAACGAGTCGAGTTTTCCATTTGAAGATGTCTATAGCAGCTAATTCTTGTTTACTGGCGTTCTGGATACCCTTATGCGCGAGGTCTCCTCGTCGGCTAGGAATATAGATATAGGGAACAGTGCTGATGTAGAACGATAAGTGGAGGCTGAGAAAGCTGTGAGTTAGGGGTCCGTTGATATAACGTGTATATGGAGTTGATGCGGCCGAAACCTAACTAGCTGGCGTGGTTTAGATCTTAGTCCACTGGGATACAGTGAAGAGCCGGGAGAGAACTCGTGAAGTCTTGTTCTATAGTACTTTGCATTCTTGCTCGGGAAATAATTCGATTCGTTGTCTTGTCAAGGACCCTCATAATGCTGTCACGACGGTACTCTTAGAGCAGGGCGGGGCGATGCTGGAACTCGGAGACAGCAGGCAACCCCCAACTTCCCCTTTTCTTTGCGTAAGACTGCGGCTGAGATGTCCAATGCCAAGAGCTCTGACATCAGAGTCCATGGATGGGGAACGGCGGATCGAAAATGCACCGTCTTGCGCAATAGGCGAGAAATGCAGTCATGATGCACGGTACCATGACCCGTGTAAGCGGATTACGCATAAACCTAATATTATAGCATCAGCCAAGGCATCTCTTGCGTCACAGAGTAAAATGTGGTTAGCTGAATCAGCCGTTCACACGTATCACGCTTTTCTACCCACGTCCTCTGCATCGGTTCCTCTCTGAAGAGGGTAGCAAGAATCGCTGGATTCGTCGGTGAAGAATTCTAACGGCACAGTGGTAACCCAATCCTTTCACTACTTTGTCATTGTAAGCCCACTTCCGCCCTGGCGATCTTAAGATTCACCCGCTCCGGATACCTTGCCCGGATCCTGCCAGGATTCGAAAGTCTGTAACGAGGAGATGCGTGTTGACTTGATAATTCATCAAAATCCTCCGGAATGGCCGAGGTAGATTAGAAACCAGCACCCTACTCCGAAAGGCGGATCTGAGGGGTCGCACATGAAGACAAATCCAGGATTCATACACCGCCTGGCCCGACGTATCAGAAAACCGGGTCCATTCAATGCATGGTGTATGCGCCCACACGCTCAAGGAAGAATAGGCAACCGGAGGTGGATGGCGCCAGTCACCGAGTTTATCTCCCAAAGGTGAGACAATGGGAGCGATCCTTGAATGAAGCCTATTGAACTCGATCGAGTTATCAGCTCGTAACCGTTATGACCGCAAGGACCACTGGCCGCACAACATCTGATACGGGGATACGTAGGTATTTTTCCTTTGCAGAAGATCGGACAAGACCTGCCTGCTTTGTGATCCGCTTGTAACCTTATGACATGCAGGTATCAGCCGTGTTTCGGGATGAAGTCTTGGCCCCCAGGCAACTTGAAGAATAGAACAGGCCTGGCGGAAACCTGCATTCGGAAACTTAGGCGAAGCGGTGCCGGAAACACTTGCGTAACCCTAAATCCTTTAATTGGACTACTATGCAGCCCCATAGCTCAGCCCATCTGCTGCAGATGCATGCCGGAACTGGCTTCGTGGTTGTTCATGTGCAGGTCTGGCACCACAGACCGCAAGATAGTCCCCCATATGTTCCACAAAATGAATTTAGGGGCCCAAGTAAGAAAGAACACCGAATATGTAAAAGCGGGCATGCAAGCCTGCGAATATAGTGATTAGGTTCACTTAATCTCACTCGGGATCTGCCTTGGATCTCAAAAGTGACTGACCCGCTATTTCTTTTATGTAGATTGATATACCATAGTCTCTTACAACTTCCATAGTACCTTTCCTAGACATGGGCTATCTATTGCCATAAGAACGGAATATGCGGATGGTGTAGTGTTTAGGGCGCGCAAGCACGATACCCAAGCTTTCCGTATCGTTGACCATTTAAATAACGTTTACACCTTTTGTAGGAAATCTTCTGATGAAAGGGGTTTTCGCAGTTGCAATCCCGATTTAACACAAGGCAAAGTGTATGGAACCGCAAGCCAATTTCACCTTCACTACTTGGCAACCAACATTTGCTGTCTAATGAGACCTATTATACCTGACCTCGGATCAAGGTGGCTGCTGGAACATGCTGCTTGTTCAGATCAACTGCAGCCTTGCCTAGACCTTGGGCCTTACTGCTGTACAATGCGCCGAGCAATTTTTGATGGTTTCCACAGCTTTGTGGCTTCCCCGACACGGACGCCCACGGTACTTTCGGCCGAATCCAACATACCATCTTTCCCAAATACAAGGTGGCATCTTTAAGTACAAAACTCCATCTCAGTTTTAGGCTCCGCCGTCTTCATGCAAAGATTGTAGAGTAGTGCTGAGATTATGAACATATTATTATTTTCGTACTTATCGCTCTCTTCAATGACAAGGCAACCAAGGAACCCTAAAGAGGATAGTATCGAATACAGAGATTATTGTAGGGGTTGAAGATAGAGGGAACTGGGCAAAACTCCGGCACAGTGTTCTGGATTGAGCGATCTTTCTGCTGGGAACACTTCCAGATATCTGCGCTTGGGCTTCCACCCAGTGTGACATCAGCGGATGCAACGTGTAAGATAGACGGTAAGCCTGGTGCCTTGCACCTGTTGGCCACATATGGAAACTGTACCAGCATCTCAGTCCCAAGGCTACTATCAGCTCTGGAATTAGGCAGGGTGCAGCTATGGCTACTAAGCAACATTCGCATAGTGGTGTAGTTCTTTGCTTCTCTATTAGTCCCGGATTTGGTTCGTGGTAGCTCGAGGTCCATCTGGAGCACTGAGTGGTGGACGGGTGATGCCAAGACATCATCGAGAATAGAAAATAGCTGCTGGACTGTTGATCTATGTGGAGCTATCAGCGCGGTCGCCTCCTTCCACCCTATCAGCGGCCGTGCGACGTTACCTACTTGCGCCTTCCAGTGTCCATACGAGCCGTCTCACACCGCTCTTTTGCAAAGTTGGTTGTCCTGCAGAGATAGTGCTGACAGGGCTGGACGAAGACCTGAGAGTAAGGGAGATTGGAGAGCGGTAGCGGTATACGTTTGGTGGCGTGATATGGCTGTACTACAGTACTATCTAGTTCTAGCACTGTGCGGGGGACCCTGAGAGGGATCAAATGCGACGGTAGCCACAGGGCGGAGAGAGCCGGTGGAGGGGGGTGGGGTGGGGGCTACGAGCCTACGAGTAGGTAGCGGTGGGGGCCGCGGAACATACCTTATGAAGCCTAAATTGGAAATCACCAATCAACGTCGCGCGTCTTAAGCGATTGATGCCAACGGTCTTTCACAGCCTTACCCATTGCTCCTCCTCTCAGTCCTCGCATCCAGTCCCCAGACGCAGCGGTACATTATCGTAAAAGGCAAAGTCATCCAATACCCAAGTGCCCCAAATTCTTTGGAACGACGCTCTATCCTAGATGGGCGACTCCGAGAATGCCCCTGCCTCCACAATGAAGTACATACGCGTTACAGGACCTTGCTTTATAGGTCCAAGACGCGATTACGGGTCAGGAGGCTGTCAATCTTCTTGGCGGTGAAACTGTAGGCTGCACACCATCCTGCTTCATCCTGACGCATGCTATGGCTAGGGCTCGTGGCCCGGACCGCACACGTTGGCAGAGCAAACATGAATCCATGGAACCCTATCCAGGGAACTCTCATCGAAAGCAACAGCAGCCCTATGTTTACAACTCATAGCCTTCAACAAAGCCGTTGCGGTTGATGACAGGTCGGACGGTTGAAATGGGTCGAATACGCAGGAAGTGGGCAGCGGAGGAGGACAATCTTCTGAAAGCTGCAGTATCTAAAGGTCCGCCATAGATCCAGCTATGTCCAGTGAACCCACTACCTCAATGGATACTAACAAAATATACCAGCCCAAGACAATGGTCGGCCGTTACTGTGGCATGAGATAGCCGCTAACATTCCTGGCCGTACAAACAAGGACTGTCGAAAAAGATGGTATGGGAAAACAGCAGCAAAAGTCAATAAAGGAGCTTGGACACAATCTGAAGACGAACGGCTCTACGATGCTGTCAACGCTCACGGTACTAAATGGTCCATAGTTGCCTCGGACGTAGGGACTAGAACCGGGGATCAAGCATCGAAACGCTGGTGTCAAAGTTTGAACCCAGAGATTGACCATAGCGCCTGGACGCCTAAGGAGGTACGTAGCTACTGGTGTACTTATATTTGCCTTTTCCGACCTAATTTAGGCAATCTAGGATGAGCTCCTCCTTGATGGCGTTACTAGATACGGTCGTAATTGGCAACAAATCACATCAATCCATTTCCCTCGTCGAACGAGCCTTGGTGCAAAAAATCGGTATCATCTTTTGTGCCGAAAATCGAACGGCGCACGCATGTATTCGAAACTGAAGTCCACGAAGGTCTCTGGCACAGAGCCTACAGATACGAATAAGCTCGATGACTTGCTCGAGTCGGACAAATCAGATATCTCTGACAGCGGAAGTGAGATGGACGAGGAAAGCTCCGAAGGCGAGGGGGTAGTGTTTCGCCTTCCACAGACTGGGGCCGAGAATAAGCAAGCTTCCAGCTTCGAGACCCAGGGCAATACCATTGTCCATTTGGGTTCAGGTACCCCGGAAACAGACTTTATGGACGATCTCTATGGCGACATTCCTCACAACTCTTTTGGCAACGACGCAGATGTCAATGGGGCTGTACAAGACATGCCGACATTGCAGTATTCACCGTTTTCAACCGTTCTCGATAATTCCAACTACACGTCTGGAACATTGAGCCCCGAAAGTACACAACAAACAGTTTCACAAGGAAGCGCTGTCGCTTCGCCCTCCTCGTTGGAACGCAATGCTTACAATGGGAGCACCATACAAAGTATTGACGATTTCATCCTGAATTTCTCGCCCAGCACAAAGTCTGATTTTCCTTTTGATGACTGGAACAGATGGGACACTGGTATGCTTTTAGACCCTGAATTAGAATCAATGCTCGGTGCCGATCTGCCACACACAGGCTATGCCTCAACTGGGACCTCTCCCGCTTCGTTTTCGTCCAACGCAACCTCGACGACTTTGTCAGCTCGAACTCCTCTTCCTTCGAGCGCAGCTCTCACGAGCTCCGCCCATGGAAAGAGACCCGACAGTACACGACGCGTCACCATTGAAGCCGTCTGTTCTGCGGATGAACTTGGGAAGCTTGTTCAGGCAGTGACGGAGCGAGCGTTCTCGGCGGTCGTAAGGACAGACCATAAGATGTCCTTTGATTCAGGTTGATGTGCATGGAGATGATTATTTCGAGTTCATGAATCATGTAGCAACTTTGTAGAACCAAAATGAGCACTAGATATGGCTTTACATTTAAATCCAATTGAACGTTACGCTCGTTCGTTTCCTGGAATCTCTGGTGGTCGTATCATCAACCGATCGCTCTCATATCAAATCCCAACATGCCGCATGCCAGGCAATACTATCTACGCCCATGAAACCGCTGAACCAGGTGCCGAACCATCATAACAGAATCTCAATCCAACCTTGTAGTGGCTCAGGTCGCCGGGTAGAGTCAACCACTACGTTCTTCCATTGGGTCTAGTCTACGAAATCGCGCTGGCCAATCAAGTCAGGGCCCGAGTCGCTGGACAAACGTTCTTGATAGCAAGCCGCAGATCCACTCGGGTCTTCAAGACCTCTCATCCAATTTTTTGTAAAATGCGAACGGTCCCGGCTTTCGACACAGCGCTGTCCCACTGTTCACCCGACATGGCACCCTCGACCTTCTCTACAACCAACTTCAACCCCGCTCGAATCAAGTTACGACCGTCCGACGAGGACCATAACGAGATTCGAACAGTGCCTGAGCTGATAGACTTCAACGCAAAGCATAATGCAGACCAGATTTTCTGTGTACAGGCTACAAAAGAGACACAGGATACGCCCCAAGCGAAACCGGTCGCTATAACTCATATTCAACTGAAACGTGCAATTCTTCGCTGCTCGAAAAGATTGTGTGAGGAACTAGCAGAACTGAAGCAGCCTTACAAGAACGACGAGGGTCGAATTGTCAAATGCCAGCCAGTGGCTTTGTTTGTCGAGAGCGATGTGGGATTGTTGATTCACCTGTTCGCTCTTATGAGCTTAGGCGTTCCTGTCAGTTTTTCTTCTAAGTTGCGCAGGCTATAGTTCATATGGAATATTTGCACCCCCGAAGATCCCTTTTAGCATGGCCCAAATTCAATGCAAATGCGTATAAAACTCGGCCACTGATTGTTTTCGCTAGGTGGCTCTCTTATCAGCGCGCCTTAGTCCTACGGCAGTCAATCATTTACTCCAGGAGACCCGTGCTACTGCGGTGATTACCTCGCCACGGCTGTCAAATGTTATCAGTACGGCGAGTGCACAAAGCACAACACCCTCTTTATCGCCTACAGCCCCAGCCGTCTACTTACAGAAGCCCTACAAGGACGACTTACAGACAGACTTGGACTACCACGGAGCTGAGGGTGCAATATGTTCCCCTGACCATTTCATAAGTGAGACTGACCGAGATGTCTTGATTTTACACTCCTCTGGGACTACTGGACTGCCTAAACCTATTTATCAGCCCCATAGATACCTACTCGGATACAGTGTTTGCCATCAGCCCTCAAGTCATGAAGAGATTGGCGGATTGAACATGTCTACTCTTCCCCTCTATCATGTCTGTTAGACACCTAGCCATATTGGATAAACTTAAGCTAATCTTCCACGAAAAAGGGCTTTGGCTTGCTCGCTGCATGCCTTTCGCTTGGGGTTGGCAAGCCATTCTGGCTAGCCTCAGCACATGTCGTGCCCACCGGGGCATCGACTGTGGACGCGTTAAAATCAAGCCATGCGCGATCGCTCATGACGGTCCCTCTGATTCTTGAGGAGATATCCTTACTCCCTAAAGACCAGGGAGTCAAGGCATTGTTACCCCTACAATTTGTCGCCTGTGGCGGTGGACCACTCAAAGTATCCGTGGGAGAGAAGCTGGCTACAGCTGGGGTCAAAGTTCTGTCTCATTTTGGAGCGACAGAAGTCGGACCAATGGCCCCTGTGTTCGCGCCCACCCCTGATTATGATTGGCATTACTTCAGGCTGAGGCAAGACATGGGCTTTGACCTCGAACCCGTTGATTCTGCAGGAGATGAGAATGTACAATATTTCAAGCTGACAGCACATCCATCCGGGTGGGAGAAGTCTTTCGAGTTACAAGATCGGCTGGTAAACAACCCTAAGCATCCTGACACCGATTTCAAAGCCGTCGGGCGGAATGATGACCTGATCGTTCTTGCCACAGGCGAGAAAGTGCTTCCACGCATCCTGGAATCCCTGCTCTCCGAAAGCCCTTTAGTCAAGGCGGCTGTCGCATTCGGGGACGGACAATTTGAGTTGGGGGTGATCGTGGAGCCAGCTTCACCTACAGAAGACCATGAGCAATTCAAGTCATCTATATGGTCTATAGTTGTGGAGGCCTGTAATCAGATGGATGACCATGCCCAAATCTCATCCACAACTAATATCATCGTTGCTCCGCCAGGAATGTTTGTCCCACGCTCTGACAAAGGCTCGGTACTTAGAAAAGAGGCCTCCCAACTATTCGAAGCAGAGATAAGAAAGGTATATCAGGACTTGGATAACCCAGCCGTTGAAAACTCCACATCTGCATTGGACGCGCAAAATCTGGAACAGAGTTTAATGAAGATGATCCAGGTTAACCTGAATTGGACCGTACCCACACAAGATTGGACCTTCGAGGACGACCTCTTCGAGTTGGGAATGAATTCTCTGCAGGCAGTGCGTCTTCGCAGACTCATACTTAGCTCCATCCCCCACAACAGCGCAGCTTTTCTGTCTAAGGAGCGGATAACTACCGATTTCGTATATAAAAACCCTTCAATAGCGAAGCTTGCGCAGGCGTTGAGAGATGGTGGGGACTTGAAGGGAGGCCAGAGTGACCTTGGACACACCATCGAAGACTTTGCTAATCTGTATTCCCTGGAACAATCTACCTCACCTAAGCTCCAGCATGGCACTGGCCCTGTAGTGCTGTTGACCGGCAGTACAGGTAGCCTAGGAACCCATCTTCTTGCCCAACTAGCCAGTTCTCCAAACGTAGCGCGGGTGGTATGTCTGAACCGCTTGCCACTGGACGCACGATACCACCATCAAGACGCGTATGAGCACCAATTCAAGACAGCGGAAACCAAAGGCGTCACGATTCCTCTCCAAGACCGGTCCAAGATTGAACTCATTACGATCGATCCTGCCGCACCCCACCTAGGCCTTCAAGATGCCGAATACGCACGCCTTTGCAGAAACACCACGCACATCGTGCACTGTGCTTGGCCTATGGATTTCAAACGCCAGCTACCTTCATTCCAAGCCCAATTCCGCTTTCTCCAGAGCTTGCTTATCATTGCCAAAGGCGCCCACGACCTCCGTCCGCTGCTGAAACCCAGGCTCTTATTTGTATCCTCCATCGCAGTTGTGGGCCAATACGCTCTCGTCAACGGCACGCGCATGGTCCCTGAAGTTCCTATCCACGACCCCAGTTGCACTAACCCTTTCGGCTACGGCCAAGCAAAGCTCATCTGCGAGCGCATTATCGAAAACGCCGCTCGTACTCACCAAGCCTCAATCGAAGTATCTTGTGTGCGTATAGGGCAAATGTCCGGATCTCAAAAAACCGGCTTCTGGAACGCAAACGAACATATCCCAACCCTCATCCATCTCTCCCAGAAGATCTCTTGCCTCCCAGTTATTGACGGAGTAGGTAAAGCAAGGGATATAGAAGCCGCAAAACCCCTAGCTAACACACCCTACAGACCCTCTCCTGGCTCCCAGTCGATCTGGCCGCCACCTGCCTCTCCGAGATCCTCCTCACACCCCATCCCCTAAGTCTAATCTATCACCTCGAAAACCCAGTCCGCCAGTCCTGGCACGAAATGCTCACCATTTTGGCCTCCCGACTAGACATCTCGCGCGAGTTCTTGCCTATTGATAAATGGCTCGACCGAGTTGGTGCTATTGCTGCTGATACCGAACACTCAGGCGCTGATGGCGCTGATCATAAAGCCCACGGACTCAGCAACGGTAACAATACGGGACCCATCACAATCAAAGAAATCAGCTTGTCAACCCCAGCATCACCACACATGCTTGGGGAATTTTTCAGGAAAGATTTCCAGCACATGGCGGGTGGGGATGTGATTATGGATACGGCAGGCGCGCGGAGAGTTTCTGCGACCTTGCGAGATTCGGACACTGTGAAGGCGGAAGTGGTGAAAAGGTATGTGGAGGGGTGGAAGAAGATTGGGCTTCTGGGGTGAGTAACCGGATGGGGTTGATATGAGGTATTTAGAATGTTTTAAGGAGTCTGTGAGGTGAGGGACGGGACATTTGGAGTAAAGCCAGCGGATTGTGGTGTAATGGTAGCGCAGCGTTTTAAGACGGGCGGCTTGGAAGCTCTAGATGAGGGACCGTGACGTGTGTATCGCTGGGATTCCCCAAGGGATATGGTGAATATAGATGGTTCGTCTCTTTCTATCTTCATGTCCTACCATGCTAGATAACTTGTTGCACAATTCAGCTTTTTATATCCTTGGCATCCTCGTCCTCGCTCACGAACATGATAGCCCACCTTGCATGGTACAGAGGTTGGATCAAGGTGGTATCCGTCGGATGGTCTTCCCAGCCACACCCTACGAATTGCTCCCACTCTTTCACCTGTTCTGCAGGCCTCATCCAATCTGCAGTAGTGTTGTCTAGATATCCAATCCTGCATGATGCCTATAATGTGTTGTGGCTCAGCGAAGAGGTGGGGACATCAACGGCGTATTGGCTTTAAGGCGGTCCTGCGCGTATGTTGACTGTAGGCCATACACCGCTATGCATTGACAACATATAGCAACGCTTGCGTTCGGGTTTTCGAAGGTAAGAGCTACTGAAACCTGTTTCGGACCGTGCGGTGATGTCGAGGTGTTAGAAGCAGTACCGCCGCTTTCTGGGAATCCTCGCTCATGAGCTGCTATAAATGAATTTAGCATCAGCTCAGTATCTCCACTTCCAACCAGTCAGGGCAAACCTCGTCGTTCTCTCCGTGTTGTCGAAACCTCGCCGCATCTTTGGAGACAGAGACGTGCTTTGATTACTACCGTTTTGGTGTGGCGACCAGAGCTCAGCTTGCAGATCCTGACGAAGGATCGGTTGCCTAAAGGCTAAGAGGACTAATTGCCTGGCTGTTGGGGGCTGTGATCGCGTAAAGAAATAAGGGATTGTGGGATTAAAAGGGCAGAAGGTTTCAAGGGGGAAAATGAGGTTGGTATGCCGAGGAGACTTCGAGCTGCCTGGCAGCCTGGCAGTTGTTCTGCAGCCGGGGCGACGATCTTCCGGCCCGAACGGGACACGCCGAATTGTGCGCAAAAGCCACTTCCTCTCGTTCCTCGTTTCAGGGCATCCCCTACTTCGTACCTACTTGCATTACATATCCATATTGGAGACCATCTAATGTTCTGTCAACGTCCTTGTTCCTGACCACGCCACCCTCGAGAAATGTCCATCTCCGGGAAACCTGAAGGTTGCCATCTTGTCTTCCCGTGTTTCATCCTCGTAGGATGGCATCCATCTTTGGCAGACTGCGCACTCTGCTTCCTAACCTCTGCAACAATTTTGCCAAGACCCTCTTGTTCTATAGTAGTAGCACAAGAATCCTACAATCGTTCCTGGATGTATGGAAACAAGTCCAGGATTCGTCGTCTTCCCCTCACAACGAAGCATCTTTCGATCACCGATGAGAGTGATGATGTTATGATGTCGAAGTTTAAACGGGATTGCGAAGCATTTCTTGTTGCAAAAATTGAAGTACATGTCTCTTCGTTGTTCAAGGTACCTGATACAAGACATAAAGGTAGTGTTCACCTCTGGAGGTCCGGTGGGACTGTGTCCACCTCAGTCCCATAAAAACAGAGATCAGATGTGGCTGAGGTATAGAATTAACGTGCGTCAGCTTTGATTAACACGGCGACATATTAACTTAACTTGTTACCCCACCTGCCCATCGTCAGCACTGGCCAATAGGTTCATATGTGTTACCAAAAAGTCGCTGTATGTGACCGTCTCCTTCAGATGGTGACGAGGAGTGTGTCTCATACGCTCTTTATATGATGGAAACCCCAATATTTCTAATTTCTATTTCGCTCTCTACTTGAGGCGCACGCGTTGCTGCTCCCTTACTGGATCGTTCCCAGACTTCATGCACAGTAACCAAGGCCTAGAGCGGCGAAAGCCCACCAAGGTAATTCGAAGCCTCTGCTACTCCCTCCCGTATATGAAGGCCCAGTATAGCTGATGTTTCCTTGCCCTGCACTCTCGATTTTAGCACCGGTGCCATTTCCAGGACTAGTGTATGCCGGCTGAGCACTTTCCCAGTTACCAAACGCGCCCATTATCAGTGCGCCGAGCCCTTGGGGTGTTGGTGTAGGACCAGAAGGTCCGGTATTGCTTCCATGGCCCTGGCCAAGTGTATCTGAGCTTGTTGTTGGGTTACCATGCGCTGACGTCTTTTCCAAGATGAAGTATCCGCCAGCTGGATCTGCAGCAAGGGTCAAAGAGCCGACAGTGAAGGTCGAGAACGTGGTAGCGTGACTCAAGCGTTCTGTATGAGTGCCCACAACTACGGCTGATGCTGATGGTGCCAAGGAGATGGGGGTCCCAGAGATGGTGATTGCAGTACCCGGGGTCAGTGCATGGCCGGCTGCAGGTGTTCCTGGGCTAATAGAGATTGCAGAGAAGAAGTCCTGAGAGACAAGAGTGGTAGTTTGGCTCGAGGGCTCCGTGTAAGAGCCAAGGGCCACGGCTGATGCTGACGGTACTAAGGAGACGGGTGTCTCGGAAATGGTAAACGCGGAACCGGGGCTTAGCACATGACTGGCTATCGGTATTCCTGGGCCGATGGAAATTGTCGAAAAAAAGTCCTGTGAGACACTATGTACGATTATTTCCTGTGTGTTCATTGAAATGATTTGATCTGAGATCGTCATAGCTGGTCCGTCAGGAGAAATAGCCGTGGAGCCGATTTGTATACGATCTTCACTGTCAGCATGATATGTGTGAGATCCGATAGTAATGGCAAATGCTGGCGCAGGTCGTGAGGTTGTTAGAACATCTGACCTTGGATCATCGACAGATAGGCCGTTACCAGATATTTCATTGGCAGATGATGCGCCTGAAGATAGGTCGATGTTCGGTGGGAACATTACAGGTGACGTAACGCTGGACGGATCTTTAGAAGGCAATGCGCCAAAGGCTGTATCCTTTGTTGGACGCTCATTCGGAAGCCCTTCTGAAGACGGATCCTTGAAAGAAATAATATTGGAGGAAGAGCTTTTTGGCATTAACACGCTAGAGCCAAGATCCCCAGAAAGATCTTGAGAGAGTGGTAATATAACAGGGTTAGTTGCCGTGGCGGGATCGTAAGTAGTTGGACTTGATGTGGGCCGCACTGTCTGGGATGTAATCAAGGGAACGGGTGCAGCTGTAGAAAATGAGAGCCCACTGGCGAATGTTGAAGTTGGGTCTACAAGAGCATCGACCGGTGTAAGAGCACGAGGCGGGTCATAAGAACCGTAGAGCTCCATCTCGCAGTCTTTCCAGGAGGGATCAAGAGTTAAGATTTCGTCTGGAACTGCTAGGATAGGGTGATAATTCCTTCGATCGCAATCACCTGTAGTGCTGTTCTTGCAAAAGAATTGGTTATCAGGCTGTGCCATGAATACACTGTCCGGAGCAGGTAAGTTCAAATTCGCGTAGTTGAATGCCTTCCGACGAAAGAACTGCCAATCCCCTTTTCCATCAATCACATCTCCTGCCTTTGGACCTTCTAAACTGGTCAGAGAGCTTGGGTCGATAGTCAGAAGTGCACCTGGATGGCTTGTTCCAATCAGACCACAGCCATCGGCACTAGCCCACACATTTTCATATGAGAGGTATACACTTGGCGATACGAACGTGGTGCCGTTCTCTTGCGCCTTGACAATTCCAGTTGCGGTAGGTGTAATTGTGCTATTTGGATTACCCGATTCAGTGCTTACAGGCCAGTAAATAAGCCGGACAGAGGAAGCTGTCACAAAGCACCTTCCACAGCCTGGGGTACCCTGGTAACAGGTTGGCGTGCTAAGGCTGAAGCTTGGATATGATGTTTCGGTTAAAGTATATGTCACCGTAGACAGGTGCCCTGACGACGGGTCCCCTAGTGTATTCGTCTCCGTGGTCGTTCTCATTGGAAACCCTCCCTTGGAAAAGAGGCTTTGAACAAAAGATGCGTAATCTTCCTCATAGGAGTTGTAGACTGTCCAGGGCACACAAGTATTACTGCTAGTGGTATTGATGCCAGACAGGGGGTTTGCGCCTACAGTAGACGTAGTATGGTTTGCGGTCGAGTTGTTGGAGTCTGTGTTTCGACGTGATGAATTAGCTATCTGCTGAGTATATAATCCCTTAGAAGGAGTGATGTCTCAACGCGCAATTTGCATAGCACTTACAGGCTGCAGATGTAAAGCGAAGCATCGTTAGCAGGTAAGAAATGCGTCCTAATGTGAGACAAGACATTATGAATAATGAGAACTTCTTTAGCTTTAGTAAATAAAGTTGTCGCAGTTATCTTAAGGAAGTTAAGGTCGAACTCAAATATTGTCAACAAGGCTTAGCCATCATGCAGGTTTCTATTTATATGTCTCTGTGCGACTTCTCAAAATAAGTTTAAATTTTAGTGAGGTTTGATTTGATTTGATTTGATTTGATTTGAATTCATACACCCTTGTGACATCGGTTTAGGCCCGACCCATGGGGAACTCTATGCTATTTATAGGGAGCCAATACCCGTACACCCCCTTGGCTTACCCGTACACCCCCCTTTGCTTACATGTACACCCCCTCGGAGAAACCTGAAATTTCCATTGCGCATCACTCAGTTACACACCAAATTTAGTAGGCAATTCAAGGGTTTACATATGATCCTGAGCAATTTCTCCATAGTAATTTTGCACTGTTTAAAAGAGCTTCAATATCGCTGTTTCAGCACCTTCTTCGCTACATATGAAACGCTGCAAACAGGCCTGCATCCGTTTGGATGGAAGGGGATGTGGCAGCACGTCCACCTCGCTGCCCTCCACCTCGCTGCTCTTCACCTCGCTGCCCTTCACCTCTTGCCCGTGTGAGACCTCGATCCCGACCCCGATCCCGACCCCGCCCCTGCTTCACCCCCTGCTGTAGCCCTTGTTGTTCCGCCTTCATCAGTATCTGTTCATAGATCTTCCCCGAAACGGGAGGTGGAGTCAAAGACATGAGGCCGGCGAAGGCGATGCTGACAGATGGGACGCCGGTGAGAGTGGTCATGACAATGGCGATGGCGATGATGAGTGTCAGAAGGAAGGCTTACAACAAGTCTGATGTGTGGGTTTACTAGGCTAGATTAACCGAATTTAAGGCTGTGAGGAAGATCATGGAGAAATTGCTCAGGATCATATGTAAACCCCTGAATTGCCTACTAAATTTGATGTGTAACTGAGTGATGCGCAATGGAAATTTCAGGTTTCTCCGAGGGGGTGTACATGTAAGCAAAGGGGGGTGTACGGGTAAGCCAAGGGGGTGTACGGGTATTGGCTCCCTATTTATATCGAGTGGACAAAACCCTCTGGGGAAGAAAACCACTCGCCGTCTATACGACGACTTCGCGTCGCCGAAACAATGATCATGAGACTATGTATCAAGTTTGCATCTATAGCTTCTATTCAGCGCGTGACGCTCGAGTAAACTCTTAATGAGTGTCTGTGTTGTTCATTTATGACGCATCGTCTTTGCTCTGCTCTTCATTGACGATATTCTATACAACGATGTCTCGGTTCTATCCTCGATCCGAAGACGAAAGACGTTTCCTTTGCACTCGTGATGCTCGTGATTGTAACGTACGTAGGGCTGTGTTCTCTTACTCAATGATTGTCATTCATTGCGCAGAGAAATATGTGATGAAAGAGAGATGCACATGATGAGAAGATAGAGTGTGATTGTACTGAGTAATTCTTTTCTTCTCTTGATTTGACTTGTGTCACGTAGACGTTGAATGAATTGTTAGTATAGACGTGCGATCGCAATCGTTCGATGTTTGACTCTGATCGATGAAAGAGAATGCGTTCTGATCGTTCTCTTGAGCTCTCGATTTTCCACGTAGATAGATGTATGACTTGACGTTAAGTAAAGAAGGTGAGCTCAAGCCTTCTCAGTATATCAGCGTGATCGACGAGTCACTACTTCTTCAAACACTGTAGTCACGACTCTCAGACTGAGAACGACTATTAGCATATGCAGAAAGCTCTGCAATTCTTGACATTCGTTTTTGCGTTTATCTCACATCTCTTTTGTATGAGAAATTCGAAAATTCAATCTCATCGTCTCTCAATTGCTCAAAATTGAAGCTATTCAGATCTCTTTGTTTGTTGACGTTCTTAATGCATTTTCAGCTATGATCGACTCACTATCTGCAGCGATTCGCTTCAGAATCGTACGACTTCTACTACTTCATTGACAATTCGTCGTCATTGTCGAAGAGATTCACTGCTGTTCTAGAACGATGTATAGCATGCTAGAGAATATCTTCATGTATTCTTCATCGTTTAAATCTCAGTTTCGACTCAAAGAAGTTTCCCGCAAGATGTTTAAGACAGCTGAAAATGATCTCATAGTCTATCTTGAAGAACAGCTGTGAGTCATGCAGAAAGAGATGATCTGATACATATGAGAGAAGTGAGACATTAACGTGCATCAATTCATGATATCAAGAATTCTGAAGAAAAGAGACTGAAGTAATAAAAAAGAACAGCGTGTAGAAGTCAGGCAAAACGATAAGCTTCGTTTGAATTGAATAGCAGACATGCTTCGTTTGACGACTGAACAGCTCGTGTTCGTGAATGAGTTCTTATTCAATGAGATCACAGACTGATGTCATCAAGTCTATGCTTCTGTTGATCAATCAGCTCGCTATCAAGCCTTCAGAACGAGAGAACATTGCTGAAGTATTCTTTCGATCTATACGAAAGACGAATATCTATTCTGTATCAACATTCGTGAAGACTGATTCAACGACAAGACTTTCTTTCGATGACTAGCAGATGAGCTGCTATCTCTATACAGTTTCTTTTCGATCTCAAAGAGTGTGATCATCATGAATAACATAAGTGTTCATTGCAATAGTCGAATCGAAGAGCTCATCATCTCACACGAATGTCAGATAAGCTATTTGTCTCGTTGAGTTGATGATCTATCATTGATAATGTCAGATGCAATATTTGTCTCTCTACTCGTTGAATTACAATCTCATAGAACTCATCTTCAGCGTATTAAAGATCTGAATTCGTAGACATTTTGATGAGACATGATCTCATTTTGAAGACATCTTTGATGACTTTCTTCATTACGCTGTTGAACAAAGCGAATGTGATAAATATTCAAGACAGCACTTCAAGCATTCAAACTATATTTTTGAGACAGATATCAGAGCTTTGAAACGAGAATTGAAGGTAGAAAATCAGAAATTTGATTCTATTTAACGACTCAGTTCTAATAAAGTCTTTCGAATGCTCTAGAGAGAATGAGAGAATCATCTAGAGAGAATCATTTAAAGAGAATCATCTAGAGAGAGTCATCTAGAGAAAGTCATCTAGAGAAAGTTATCTAGAGATAGATTTTAACTTCGACGTTGATGTTAGAGATCAGCATAGAGCGAGTCATATGAGTGTAATGTAACGAGTATATAAATGCTAAGAAAGAAAAGTATTTAGAAGAGAAGAATCGACTATTTATATGACTCAGAAGAACATAAGCTAACTCTGAATAAAGTTGACTTCGAAACAACTCGATAGTCTAGTGACGAGCGATCGACGATAGTCAGAAACATAGTCATCAACATAGTCATCAACATAGCTATCAACATAGATGTGTAGTGTTACGAACGTGCTCGGCTCGGCCAGCACTAGTTCTAACCCTATAGGGCCAGCCATGGCGCTAAGCCTAGTTGGGTCCCGCATCGCGCGCCCTCATGGCTACTCCGTCACCTACCCCTTCACCTACCTCGTCACCTTTTCCCTTCACCCCTTTGCCTTCACCCCCTTCATCACATTTACCAATTGGGTTTAGCGCAGCCGAAGATCATTGAGTATATTAGAAGAGTCTGTTTCCTCTTCTCTTCTGTACACTTAATGTTCTGTTATTACTACCTCTAAATAACAATTACATACATACCAGCCCTGAGCTCCTTAGGTTGGGTGATCATTGGTACGGTCCCAACATGTAGCTAGAATCATAACAGTTGAGAAATTTCGAATAAAAATGATTACAAGAACATCAATAAACAAAGAGGTCTGAATAGCTTCAATTTTGAGCAATTGAAAAGCAATGAGATTGAATTTTCGAATTCTTCATACAAAAGAAATATGAGGTAAACGCAAAAATGAATGTCAAGAATTGCAGAGCTTTCTGCATATGCTAATATTCTATCTGATATCTTTTCATCAATTACTCGACAACACTGTCGATGTGATGAAGACGTTTCAGTATATCGATGCAGTCAATGAGTCGCAAATTCTTCGATCACTTGTAGTCACGACTCTCATACTGAGATCGACTTTTTCACTAGATATCTTTTCATCTCTTACTGACATCGACATGTCATTAATCTTCTTCGTAGATTGATTGTGACTGTTAGAAAGAATGTTGTCGTGTGAATGAAAACTCTGCATGATGACTTTTCTGATCACACAATGTTCTAACATCATTTGAACTGCGTCGAATTGAGATCTCTTGACTCTTCTGACTTCTATTCGAAGAATAGAATCAAAAGATTCGTAGTTGACATCATGTATAAATGAATCTCGTTATCGATCTTTAGTGAGATTTACTAACAAACTTAAACACATAAGATTAATATTCTGCAGTAAAATATAAATTTAATAAAAGTGAACATAGTTTACGTAGTAATTATAACTAAATTGATCAGCAACAAGATTCATCTACGTGATGCTGACTACGAATCTACTGCTTCTATCTTATAAAAGTCAGTAGAGTCAAGAGATCTCATTCTATCAATCAAACAGCATGTGAAACGATGACTACATGATGTGATCACATTGCAAACTCGAATCTTCTGAATCACATCATCTCAAGCAAGCAACGTCGCGTCAACTTATCACTACTACTACGAGTTATTGAAAGAGATTAAGTCTAGACTTTGATAGAAACATCTGAAAACTCTGTTATAGAAGAATCTTCTTCGATGAGTAGTCACTCTCTACTCATCGAATGATCGCGAAATCGATGTGAAAGACTTTGTTCATTTCGACTGTTAGAGATCGATCTGAAGCGAGTCATAGAGATGTCATTTAACTAATAGATAAATGCTAAGAAAGAAAAGTATCTACAGAAAAGAACTCGACTTATATGTGTGTTTCTCAGCTCTGTGCTAGGCTCGATTGGGTTGACGTCTTACACATATGATGCAGAGTCTCAATGACATCATCTATAGATCAGATTCTCGCTAGACTCGATTAGAATGAAATCAGGCGAAGACTAGGCGAAGAATAGGCGAAGACTAGAATTGTAACATCGACAAACGTTCGATCAGATGATGACATGAGGTCTGACGAAAGTCAACGCTTCGCTTTATCTCAGAAGAAGAATGTTGATGTGTAAGAATTCAAATTCGTGAGAAGAAATAGTAGTGATACGTCGATGCGTACTGAGTGAGCAGTACGCTGGCGAAGCGACGATGTAACACTCAAGTAGAGATATCTAGATGAATACACAAGATGAGACGACTGAATTGCACTTCAGCTATGACTACGATCTACAAAGAAGAGAAGAATTACGACTTGTATCTCTGTCGAGACTCAGTCAAATCATCTACGATACGAGATCTTTGTCAACGTGATCAGAGCACGAAGAAAGAGATATAGAAGCTGTTATAGCGATATCATGATTAAAGATCAGAAGGGAAAAATAGGTCAACGATGATCTGAGAACGAAATAACGCATTCATGAAGAAGTTCTTAGTACAAGAGTTTTCAAATCGAGTACATCACAGCATCGACTGCATATTTCTTTTGTAAATTTGCGTCATTACATAGTTACTCGCACAGGTCGAAGCAATCGATGTTGATCGAATGTAAGAATAAAACAAACAAACAAATAACACTCAGTATTTATCTCTAGATGTTTGAACGTTTCAATTCGAGAGTCTTTGAAGTTGCTTTACGATGTCAGAACATCGAGGTCAAAGAACTTGAATCGACGAATCTGTTGAATCGAACTCGATGAGAAAACAAGAATCTGCTAGTCTTAGACATCATCGCAGAAATTGCGCTCTCTCATGAATTACGCTTCATTTCTGACTTACAGCTTCAAAGATGTCAATGCTCTTCTTATCGTTCATTGAGTCTTGAAATCGTGAACATAATTACAGAATATGACACTCTTTCATCTAGAACTAGAGAAAAACCGTTTACGAGATGATGCAATAAAGTGTTCAAAATAATCATCATATCACAATTGCACTTTCACGAAAATCAAATGAACACGCAAATAGTCAAATGTGATAATAACAGCATCAATTATACGTAGAATTGTTAGATGATTTGAATTATAATATATATCTATTCATGAAAATTATTGTTGCTCTGTTTGACAATGACTTGAGCAATTCGATGCTTCTGATTCAATATAAAAGAATTAATATTCTTTTCTATATCGAGCTTGTTTCACTCATTCATTCAAGCATGTTCTAATTCAGCTCTATCTTTTATGAAAGATCTTCGTTTGAATACACGATTCTTGATCAGATTTCAAACATGTTCGATAGAATTGAGATCGAGACTGTTGTCTGATCAATTCAGAATCACGATATTCTGCTTCGCAAATAGAGGTTTTTGTTATTGAGAGATATGACAGAAGATTTCATTCTGCATTAACAAAGCAGTAGTGCTCATAGAGCAGTGAGTGATCTGAAATCAATGATAGACAGATAATAGTAAGAATCGCAAGATGCATCTGTTGTATCTATATCAGTTAATCTCTCTTCTTTTAAAACGACAGCACGACGAGAATCTGAACGAGAAAGTCTTCAGATCTTGTTGCAGACAATTCGCCTTATTCTCTGCATGAGCTGCCTGTTCTATAGAGCGTCGTAGTAGATTCTCGGCAGCAAGAGCTGAGATAGAAGTCTCGCGATCTTTTTTATTCTTGAGCTGATAGATATAGCAAGAGTCTTTTCAATTCAGAGCTATAGAATCTCAAAACATGAATGTTGTGTATTTAAAAAAGATCTTTTCACAGCATTCTGACTCTCACTCTTCTTCTTTCGTTCGTGTAACATGTATAAGATCTCGAACTTCTTCTAATTTAATCGATGTTTCATTTGTATAGATGACTCTATTTCATTTCTGTCTCGACATTACATTTCAGAACTCTTTATCTCTACATCAGTCTAAACGCTTCGTTTTCATGATCACGATAAGATAGAGCTTTTGACGAGGCGAATATCGTTCGTATCCGGCTTCTTTGAAGGTCTTTTCTATGATAGATCGTGAGACTATTACTTCACATTCGCGTGCGACGATGATTCAGACTCTGCGTCGTCATTCATAGCTAGATGTGACTAATTTGATCATTATATCAACTTGCTTCTGACATAACAGAGAGAGTCTTTCAGAACGAGATTCAGAAGCGATGTTTTCACCATGAAAAGACTTCGTTTCATGAATTTTAGCCTGTTTATGAGCATGATTGCATATGTCTGATATTGTTGACAAAGGCACCCTGGTACGAGCTTGTATGACGCGTAAAGGTGATCGATTCTGGTATCTGACATAGGCAATAGCCTCACGAGTAGCTGAACTGATCTCGCGACGGCGTTTTTGAGCTGACATATTGATATGAGTATAGAGGAAATAGAATGGTAAATATATGATAGATATAAATGCTTATGTAATAAGCTACGTTGATTCTACGTTGACTCTTTATGTTGTACGATGATCATTTCGAACACTTTATTGCATCACCTCGTATTCTACAATAAACGTGTATAATACCTCTTAGCGATTAATTCATGTATGTTTATTGGTTTTATATTATATAAGCAAGCTAACTCATCTGGTCTAGCTCAGAAGATTTGACCTAGCTGTCGCCAGCTAATTGTCAATAGATAGACCTTCATTCGATCTATCTTTCTACCACCAGCCATGCCTCAGCAACGCGATGGTAAGTCTCGAAACCAGGTCGTTGCTGAAGTCTTTCAGCAGATAACCGTATCTGGAAGAGCTCTTACTACAGTTCGATGCCGTCACTGTCAGTACGTACTGACAATCAGAAATGAAGGATAGACTGCTACAAGAGGAATTGACTGTGGCTAGGCTAAATCCTTCGAACGATGAGGTGCTGAAGCACTTTCTGAATAGCTTCGTCGATGGTCACGTGCTCATGAAACAGCCAATTTAGTTGATACTATATAATACCTGCTTCAATAAACATGTATAATACATGTTTTGACTACCTTCATTTAGTTAGTCAATAAACATGTATTATACATGTTCGTGCCCTACTTTCATCATGTTGTACGAGGTCCCTCTCAAAATTCTCCCGCACTCCTTAGTAAGCGAACATTAAAAACTCGAAAGTCGATGGTTTTTCTGCGCAACAGCAAACGCTATAGTAGATTTTTGTTTTCGACAAAAACTGGTTTTTGATGCGATCAAGAAGTTGCTCAATTATAAGTGTGAATTTTGTAATTTTCAGAGAATATTCGAAAGCGTTATGATTTTTACAAGTCAAAGCAATTTGAGTGTGTTGCAGGGGTGCGGGAGAATTTTGAGAGGGGCCTCGTACCTGCCCTTCTCCTCTGAACCCCTCCATCCTCCCCTCTGGCGGAGGATGAGGCCCCCAGAGGAGGTGTGAACCTAGGCCCGAGAAGTCAGGGAGGTGAGGGTACAAGGACGCCGGTAGTAACAACGAAGCAAGGAAATAAGAAGAAGAGAAAGAGGGACGAGACAATGCAGGCAAAGGACCCCAACGCCCTCGCTCTGATAACTGTGAGCAGAAAAACGCGCAAAGATCAAGTGTCTATATATGAGAATAAGAAAAACGTGTCGATCAGCAACGACCAGATCGGAAAGAACCAGCATTGACTCACTCAAGATTAGAGTTAATGAACAGCAAAATAGAGATACTCAAGATCTCGAAGAAGAAATATGAGTCAAGCAATCGATCGTTTATCAATACTTCAGTATAACTGCATGAAATCTAAGAACATTGTGATGACAACACTGTTAAGAGACACGAAGACCTTCAGGCACAGCATTATAGCTATTCAGGAGTCGTGAACTGACTTCTTTACTTCTATCATACATCACCCCATAAGGGATAGATTTGAGCTACTATACTCGAAGGCAACGATGACAGAAGAGGTGAAGACAACAGCAATAGTCTGCTTCTTCGTTAATAAGAAAATAGAAGCGATCGAGTGAACTTACACTCAACATTCAGTATACAGTCTCTCAACATCTGTATCGCAAGCTCTGAAATTCTAGGGCCATCAGTAATAACGAATACCTAATCTATTTCGGTATCACACCTTGCTGGTTGAGTCTGCTCTGCAGAAGTCTTTTTCATACTTCTTTACCCAGCCAACTTGGTCTTAGTGGTTACATCATGTGGCCAATAAGCATTATCAGGACACGTCATCCGTGTAGCCGTCTTGCAAACTCGTGATAGCTCGCACCACATTGCCTCCATATGTTATCGAGGATGTTATATTCACGGTCTGTATCGATGGTATTATCATTGAATATGTAGACCTCGGGAGCATTCAAGATGGCCTCCTTACTGCTATATAGCTCTCCGTCTCTTCTGGCCTTCCGATAGGCCAGGCTGCCCGCAATCAATCGCCTCAAGGCCGGAAGGATTCTCAAAAGTTATAGAACCTAGATTGTGTTTCCGTTGTCTAGCTATTCCGGACCTGATGGTCAAGATATTATATTTGAAGGTAGGTGATGTATGCTCTATCAATATCAAGATATATTGAGTAAGGACGGAACGTTGAAGAATGTAGACAGTCATTTAGTTCTTACTCGCATCTCACAATTCACTGTCTCTATGCTTTGAAGGCCTTTCTTCGATAATCCAATGATAACAACACATTCTCTAAACGACCACTCGAAGATACCATATCCGAACTCAGCCACGTCATATACGTACCATCCCTATCTAGTTCGCGGGCCGAAAGCAGCTTGCGCTGTTGTGTACCATGGTAGGCTTTCGACGATCACAAGTAGTTGCGGTCTCTGACGACAAAAAGGTTGAAAGAGTTTATTCGCTAGAAGATAAAACGAAACTTTGAGGACCGGAGATATCCTATAACCTATGTTCGCACCAAGAAGGACCCAACAAAGTCCCAAGTTTGTAGAATGCGCAGAGGAGAAAAACGGAAATCCTCGTCAATCTTGGAGCGCCAATGGTTCACGTTTGGGCAGCAATAATTGACATCTGCCAATTGTCCAGGCAACAGCAGCTTCCACTCTATGCATGTCTAAAAGCTTGCCGTAATCGATTGTCTGTAGGGATCACGATGCTCTAAGTAAAAGTGGTGCTTTGTTTGGTGTACCAATAATCAAGGTGGGAAGGAGAAACCCTCGGACGGAAATTTAGGCAAAGTCGGATCCTTAGTAAGCAATACATCCCTTCAAAGCCCAGAAACTCAGCCATGGGAACTTATTGACTTCGTTCCGCATCCAAGCATGTAGGAAGAGCACTTGAGCAGGAGATGATGTGAGTGTTGAGATCATGGACTCGGACTTCTCACGTGAACTAATAGGATACTCTCCCATGTGTCGCAGTCCGATAAGGCGGATGATGCATCATGCATGGAAAAACCCTCGAAAAGACTGCTCCATATTGGTGTATAGCGTGACTGGCCGTACCCTGATCAACCAGCGAGCCTTGGTCCTGGCAAGGCCGGACTGAGACTTGCAGGGCATCCTCCACTCGGAACATGGAGACCGAAGCGGCGGTTCCTGGATTAGTTCACAACAGTCGCGCAGCTTGTGGGTCTAGAGCGTGGAGAACCATCCTCCGCCATAACATTAAACATGCTCTTCCCGCTTGAGGTAGGGAGAGTAGCATACGTGTAGGTGAGATCCGTTGGTCGTGGAATTAGACCATATCTACGAAGATGCACCGATACCTAAAGTACTTTGGCAATGCGTTGCATCAAGATGCCTTCCTGCATCTGTCTCTTATTTAATATGCGGTCGAGGTGATTATTGCTTTTAGACCTTCGAAAGGATCACTTTGAACCATTGGAGGGAGGTCGTGTGTTCTGATCAACATGAAGACGTTGACGCTATACTGGACTGTTGCTACGGCAACACTGAGCATTGCGCAGTCTATCAACGATCTGCCTAGCTGTTCAGTGCGTTCTTCATGAGAGACTCCGCTTCCAATTTTGGCATCACCTGCTGACATTGGTTAATAGCTCAGCTGTTTCCAAGCTGCCATTGCAACAACGAGCTGTGGCCCCACGGACACTGCATGCCAGTGTACGACCGGCAAAGCAGCAATCACCAACGCGGTCATACCATGCTTGTCGAAATCAAGCTGTTCTGTTCTAGATATACAGAGTGGGTATTGATCGTTCGAAGCCATTGTGAGCCGTGGCCAATGATGTACTCTATAGATATTGAGAAGGTCAATACGGCCCTCTGCGCAAAAGCCTTGTCATCCACCTCTGCGTCCACTTTGACAGGGGCTTCCCCAGCCGGCCCAACTCCTGCAACAAATGTCTCGCCCTCCCAATCCGCTAACGGAACCATCTCATCCTCTGCTGCGCCATCAGGTACTGATGTGAATGTGGACAACTTTGGTGCGAATGCACCACGAACCCAATGGAGAGCTGGGACAGATGACAATAGACACGCCAACCGCGGGCCTGCCTTCGAAGCGGTAGCGATTTCAATGTTCGCAGTCTCCTGCTTCTTCGTACTATTACGGTACGTGAATCTGCGGGTCAGAGCTCATCAAGAATACTAAGGGAGCATAGAATTTATGCCCGCCTCAGTACTCAGCGGCGGCGACACGTCGTGCTGGGACTGTGGGCTGACGATTATCTTGCTTTGGCTGCCTCTGTAAGTGTTCGCAATCAAATACGAAGCGTTACCAGAGACTGAATGTATCGCTGACGAAAAAGGTCCTTACTGCTGGAGTCTTCGGCTGTCTGGTAGCTGGTGTCAAGAATGGCGTGGGCAAGCATCTATTTGGTCTAGCGCCCATGAAGCTGATAGAAACTATCAAGGCATGCAAAGATCCTTTGATATTGACCCTTCACTAACTGGAACCAGATCACTTATGCCTTTACAATCATCGCCATTCTTTGCCTAATGTAATAAACCTTTACACCTAATGGAAGGCACTTTTATTAACAACTGTCGCAGCATTTTGAAGCTTAGCGTACTCTGTCTGTACCTCCGTTTGACGCCTGATAGCAATCATAAGAGAACTATCTGGATCATCATTACCATCATTGCTGCGCACGGCATTGAAGCCATCTTTGTAAGATGCTCTGCAAGCCCTTTTGTTGCGCCGAGATGCTAAGTAACAGGCGAGTATATTTCAATGCACGCCAATCGATTCTTATTGGGCTATTTCGGGCCCCGCATTCGAAAATCGAAAATGCATCGACTTCGTAGCAATCCACATGTTCAACAACTCGTTCGGAGCTTTCGAGGATGTTGTGATTTGGGTTCTACCTATTCCTGTGATTGCAAAACTTCATTTGCCCGCCTCGAAGAAATGTAAGTCTTTCCCAAATGCCCCTCCCGCTCGTGCTGATGATGTTGGTCGAATCTAGCTGGACTATACTTTCTCGTCGCGGTCAGCGGGATCTCCGTCATCTGCTCGTTTCTCCGCTTGACCTCCATGATACTGTGGATCCACTCGGACGACATAGCCAGGAATTTCTCGTTGATCCCTTTATTTACTACGTTGGAGGCTTGTGTTGCTTTAATAGCCTCATCTGTTCCCGCCATCTATCCGCTTCTCCGTAAGCCGCAGCCCAAGTCATACCATCCTATGCCGACCGCTCGAAAGACTCCTTCCAGTAGCTGGCGGAGTAAAGATAGCACCCTGGAATCGCAGCAGGGGCTTCCCAGTGGCGTCGCAGCTAGACCAGCTAGTGACGCGGCCGCCCTTGGCCCCGAGCTTGAGAATATGCCGTCAGGGTATTTCCCTGTCGCTGAATAAATGTCTCAATCACATTATCCTTGATGGAAACATGACTCTGTTTTCTTGATCCATCGAAAATCTGAGGAATCGATAGCTGTCGGATCTAGTGGGAGAGGTAGTTCCTCATTAGGCAATCAGAGTTAGGGTATTCTTTCAGTCTATGTCGCATTAGAATATCATGGCGCAAAGGTTCGGCGATAGGTAGGAAAGGAAAACATTCTTTTACGAAGTGTATTCAGCCAGCAATGTGGAATTGACTATTGCCATTGAGAGGGAAAAGGGTTTTTAGAGATGTGAATATTGTGTCGACTCTGTCATTCTCATCATTCCCTGTAATTACTATTTTCTCTCTGCACATAGCTTTACTTGCTCAACCTTGTCTATACTGTAGACAGACACACATCATAGCTATTGATGAATCGTGTCCCTGTTTGCTAATGCTTTTGAGGCTAATAATCTTAGCTGCCTTGTGATATTCCTTTAACCTTCATTGTTGACACCCTCCTTTACAATCACGTTCAAGCAGTCATCGCTGATTGTCAGTCTAGCCAGCGGTCGATGAGTTGTCTATGACGAGACAGCATATTCTCTGGCAAAAGACAGGAGAAACACTGTTAGCAAGGCGTTGGAAACGCTTAAACCAAGGTGGTCTGTCCACGCCTTGCGTCTCTCGGACAACATGTGGTGCCAGATTTTCATTCGTCATTTTCGCGATGTCTGTTGAATCTTTGGAAGAAAAGATCTTGAGATACGAATGAAGCAATAATGCTGATCGCATTCATCTTCAGACCAACGTCGTGATGTCTCTTCTACTGTATGACTTGAATCACCTGCAAATTCCCTTGAAATCTCTTAGTGAGAGATTTTCCATCACAAAACCACTCAGTGAAGGCAGATTAGACTATTCTACTATTACTACATACTTCGACGGAGTTCGATATCATCATGATTTAACGTCGATGAAACAGTGTTCTAAAAAACGTTGCTAAAGAGGTCAGAATAACAGTACGATGGTCTCAACCCTTAAAGCATGGCAGATTTCTTTTCTCTTCTTAGACAAGAATTGTGTCTTAGATGAATTGAGCCTCAATTAGTACTGTTCTTTGCTCAAATTTGCGGTTCTACTTTGATGAATATCATATAGCTTCTGACTAATATCTAATCGTCGCTGACGCTACTTTGTTTTCATCTGCTGCCGCATAGCTTCCCATGCCGAAAGGAAAGAATTGCCGTCTATATCGTTGATGTGATAAATGTACAGCTTGCTGTGCAGTCTGCGATTGACGCTTCGAAATGCTTCGACGTATGTCTCTGTAGCAGGAATCTTGTCGTTCGCTTTCCTAGTACTAGATTCTCTGCCAGAAGCTAGCAATTTATGTAGCTCTCGCGTTAAAGCGTTGGCCTTGGTGAAAATGAGAAATATTGGTACGGTCTGAAAACATCTCATGTTCACAATGTCTTTGAACAATCTGACATCGGACTGCAGCCGGCCCTGCGAGATCGTGTCTTTAGAAAGTTGGTTCAAGCTATGGCAAGACATGCGAAATTGACTTACCTTGTCCCTCTTACCGATTTGATAATATTCAGAAAACGCAGCCACGAAGATGATATACGTCGGCAGCTCGAAGTAGAGTCGTGACTTGTATATTTCGAGATTCGCCACTTCAATGACATTAAACCGACTATCGTCAATGATCAAGATCTCGGGAATTGAAGAAGCGTCAGTCTTCAATAAACGATCAAGGTTGTGCATGATGCTGCGTGTCTGATCAGCTGGGCAATCGTTACGTGAACAGGGAATTTAGCTTGCTTTAGTACACTGCATTCAAGCTCAGGCCAATCTCTTGATAAAATGAGTCTATGAATTTCGGTATCGTTCCAAAGCGTCTCGAAAGCCTTGAGACATTTCGGTCAGTTTTCTGAGTCGTATTTGATAGCATTGATGTGCTGAACAGACAGTCAGCTAGATCAAGGCGAGCTTTACCTAAGAGAGACGTAGATTTCAATACCTCGTTCTGCAAGGATACCCACCACGGTACATCTGATGAGCTCTCAAGAACAACCCCACTCTTCTGCTGCAGTTCTTTTTCTTCTCCCAATATTTCTACCTCAGTAATCGCCCACAAGAATATATCTATCAGGTTACTGTATTTCAGCTCTCGAGCTTCTTCGGGATTTTCCCACGTTAATCCGCTTTCGTGCTGGCTTTTGATCTGTTCGAGAACTGCGGTCTTCCCGGCTCTCGAAGCCTCCATCGAAAATTAGTTAACGGTCTGAACAGTGCTTCTACTGCATCTCCACAGATATGCGTACCTAGTATTAGTAGATTTTTGATGGCTCGGGCACAGAGCGTTCAGTCCCTACGCTATTCAAATTGACAGAGTCTTTAGGCGGTTGGTTTTAATGGCCCCGATTCCAAAGCTCTCCTGTCAAGATTGGTAAAGCAAAGACACTTATGTCTGAGATGTCTCCCAGACTATCACTCAACAGGATTGATCATTCGACAGAGGCAGCGGCAGAAGATGTTAAAGAATGCCTCGAAGTTATGGGTATCGTGCGCTTGTATACGCGAGACGCATATAATTCGTGGTCGAAAGTAAACCCAAATCTCGATATCTGAGCTCCTTCACTAGCGACATCGCTCCCGACCTTCGGTCTTGTCAAGGTTGTGGTAGATTCGTTGTCGCTCGTCTCGTCAATGGCGGTAGAAGCAGCTGAATTCATATTTTAAGGTTTTAGCGTATGCAGAAAGGTATCGAATCCTTGGCATCGCAATTGTCGCGCCCCCCCAAATTTACTATTGAATTCAGACATTCTTGATATTCTCAAACCTTCAACGCTTTCGTTTTAGAAAAATCAATCAAACAGGTAAATATGAAGCTGTTCAAACGTTTCACAGTGCTAACATCCTTGTAGCCCCCCCCCCTCCCGACCCCCGAAGCCATCATGCCGTCGTCACGCCGAAGCCAGAACCTACCTCTGAAGGATCCACTCATCCTCTCAAGCACCTCATCTAGATCGAATAAACCTTCTGGCAAAGCCAAAGCAGACGCTGCTCGCAAAGCCAAGGCTTCGCCATTGGACCAGCCTTCACGAATACCGATACAGGGTAGATAGCCATCGATTGTATACGCTGGAAGAACGCTCCAGGAATGCCCTCTCTTTCTAGAGGCTTGATAGCGAGCTGGTTCACCAACCGGTGCATAGGCTTGCTGATGCCACCCCGTAGTCTCGTTGAACAGAGTCTCATCGACGAAGACAAGCTGTTCAGCCGTCAGCTGCAACAGATCGGCAATCCAGTTTAATCGCAGCTCATCGCTCTGTCTGATGCCGACACGCTGTCCCCTTTTTTCACTCCAGTGTCTCTTTTTCAGGATCCTGAATATCGTGAATCTATGAACATGTATATCCCACTCCTCTCATAGAAACCACATCATCTCTTTCTGCATGGCCCATGGCTGTTGCTTCAGGTATGTAATTAGGGAGTCTTCAGCGGCTGGAAAGACCTTTCGGGGGGCGCCCTTGGATCGAAACTGAGGCTTGCACGGCGAATGATATATAAACAGGTTCTCTTGTATATTATAAACGGTATCAAAATGACAGTGAACCTCTTCGACGATAGCTAGGGGACGCCAGTGTAGTAGTAGAAGGCGTACTATTTTGGAGCGAATGGATGAATCCAGTGAGCGAGGCATAGCTATTTGACATGTCAGTAAGTGCTTTTGAAAACAGCTTCAAATTTACCTGTTTGATTGATTTTTCTATTGATTTTTCCAATAGAGCGGAAGGTTTGAGAATGTCAAGAATGTCTGAATTCAATAGTAAATTTGGGGGGGGGAGCGCGATGCCAAGGATTCGATACCTTTCTGCATACGCTAATTATCTCGAGGATTCGACAGAGTTCATTCCAAAAGGCGAGAATGAATTGAGAGCCACGATTGGAGACGATACTTTCAGGGGCACCATGGTTTCGATAGATGCGATCGATGTACATAACAGCCATGTCTTTTGCCGTTGTTGTTTTGAGGCAGGGAATAGAGGTGAATTACTTGCTTAGTCGATCGATCACCACAAAGATTGTATCGAAACCTTGCTTGTGCTTTGGGAACGATTTGAAGTCTATGGCTACATGATGCCATGGGCGTTGAGGAATCGGAAGAGGATGTAATTGTCCTGGCGTTTTGTCTCGCGCGACGTGTGCTCTTTTGCAGTTTCGTACGTACCTTTTCACATCAGCTGTCATACACACATTGACAAGGCACATTCTTATAAAGGACGAGATTTCAGAGCTGGAGGGTATGCTTGATACCTACGAGTGTGCTGAATTTCCGACCCTGAGGTCTACATAGAAGCTATGAGCATGTGTTGTTATACGAATCGGCCAAAATGTGAACACACTTTGGAACAATCCTATTCAGGTATGTATAGCATATTTCAACACAATGTTTTACATGGCTTAGGCCAATGGCCACCTCGTGAATTCTGTGATGTGGACCTCCATGGAACATATCGCCGAAAATAAACAATCTCCAGGCTTACCACTGCAGTGATGAAGAAAGCCCCTTCAGACTAAGGAGAAATCTCATATGACCTATTTGTATTGAGCAAAGGTGTCGACTGTGAACTTTGACCATAACACTTCCGGCATGAACTTCACTCTCTCGCCGTTTGGAAATGAAGGATATGAAATGTTGTTGACATGGCCATATATCAACACCACTATCTACGTGGTGGAAAATCCTTGTACTCTTCCTCAAGTCTCCAGCTCGACAAATAAAATACTGTAAGATACTCGGCCAAAACCCTCACAATTATTCTTTCCAACTCAGAAAGCGCGCCCTTTGCCGAATACAACATCCATCCTTCCATTTTAGATCTCTATTCTCTAGGACCTCACCATGTCAACCAGCAGAAAAGGTGGTAGTGCTACAACTCTACACGACGATCATGCCATTATAACTAGATCTTCAAACAGGGTTGTCGTGACCAAGCGGACAGTATTGACCCTTGCCCTATGCGTAGAGAGGACCTCGACTAACTTTACTCTAGAAGCCCTATACCAGGCCCAAGCCCAAAAACCCCATCCAGCCATTTCGCTTCCTCGCTCTCCCGCCTGAGCTCCGCAACGAAATCTATCGGCTCGTTCTAGTAACGGCGAACGTGACCAAGCGCAAACCTAATCCAGCACATCACTCATCCTGCAAAGATACCGAGCCGATGATCCACAATTACCGTGAAAGCATATCGCATAAACCTGGAACAGTCCGAACGCATAGCCTTTGGCTCTACAGCCTGGACTTTCAACTGTCCCTCCTCCGGGTCAACCGCCAGATTTATGATGAAGCATCCGGGATTTTTGCAGAAGAGAATCCCTGGATCCTTATCAACACCACCAAAAAAAGCCTCTCGCAAGACCTCAGAGATCACGGCTATGGCGTTATACGCTGCGGTGGTGAAAAAGAGATCCGCCAGATGATCAAGTTTCCGGTCATGGAAATGTCTTTTTATTTCCCTCGTCCGCACGAAACGCGTGCTCCGTACCAAACTCATGGTCCGCACCGCCATGACGGAATGATCCGATTCGCCGTGAGCACCGCTGGGATCAACCAGCTGCCGAGAGCATTATGGACTTCAAAGCACTCGCACCTGATGGGGATTTTCTACGATACCTTCCCAAACTACACCCGGTTCCCAAAAGCGGCGCGGGAGGTCGTGAACGCGTTTTCTCGGCTGCAAAAATTCGGCATTCCACATCCCATCGTACCCAGTGGCCCAAAATGTAGAGTCCATTTACCTCACAGACTCCGCTTTGGTACTACAGAATCCGACATCCACACCGAGCTGCAGCACGCTCTCACAGCCACTGACCGCTACACCGCTCAGGGGAAGTGGCAAGAGGTTGAAAACCTCTGCGAGGCATCCCTGGCCTACCTCACAGACTGCTCCAAGATCCACGGCCGAACGATCCACACCAATACCGAGATCACTCAAAGCACCGCCGCGATCGTTGCCGCATTAGCGATGCGACTGCAGCAAGCGAAGTTCCTCCACAAAGACTACAAGGCCGCCATCAAGTACTGCTCGTACGTCCTTATGCTGCGGCACTTCTAGGTAAACGGCACGAACATCATTAGTTTCGGCAAATCCGTCTTGGCGAGGATACTGATGAACCGCGGTCAGGCCTATCTGGGACTGAGACAGGGTTTCAACGCGATGGGCGATTTTCTGCAGGCGCAGAGTTTGCGGCCCGGGGACGACGATGCGGTGCGAGAGTTCAAGAATGTTATGCTCGATCACTGGGACGATCCAGAGGAAGGCGTAGAGCAGCTGAAGAATTTGCAGGTTAGTGAGTTGGTCTCTGGTATGAAGAAAACCAAGGAGGGAGATCGGGAGGGGGCCCAGGGGTGATGAGCGATGTGGAGGTTTGTTTAAATACCGAGTTCGTGGACTCTCCTCTGAATGGTTTTGGTAAAAGGGAGAACCATGCAGCCTTCCATGTCGTCTACTTATCGCGCGCAGGTGCATGATTTCGGGGACGGATATGTTTTGATTTCCGGTTGGCGTTTTGATCTCCCGGTCTAATCGAGCCTATATGTCCGTCTGTTAGCCATTGATCTTCCAGATATTCTTTGACGCAAAAGTTTCCTCGAAAAGAAAGCTGGCGAAAGACGATTAACCTTACTCGCTGTGTATTTTTTTAGGGTTGACAGCTATATTGCTATTCTGTTGGGATACGAGGTCATACGGGGGCATATTGATATTTTGGTTGTTGCTGTTAGGAGGCTAAGGCGGTGAAGCCTCTACTAGCGGGCCCCAGCCCTACCAGCCCTATGAAGCGAAGGTTACCAACTCCTCTATTTCTAACATATTCCTCCTATTATATCCTCTGCATCTGCATCTGGATCTTGGAAGATGAGATGACCTATCGTTACTGATTCAGCCCACTCTGATCCATTTTGAACCTCAGATCATCACGAATGATTGTTTTGTTCTTCTCTCGCCTGACCTCGCTTTTCCGCTCATCATCCTTTGTACTTCGAATGCTCGCAACATACTTCCTCAGGCTCATTGCAGGATGATACTTTGCAAGGCGTCTCTAGAATACCCAAATAGTCATCATCATGCTTCCTCTCGGCCTCTATAAAAGCCTTCCATTTCCCATCTCTCTTTCAGCCACATTCCTCTCAATTTGGTGCTCAAATCAGGCATATCATCCCTCCACCACTTCTCATGCAAGCTCGCTGCCCCCATTTCGTACTCCTTTTCTGTTGGCCAAGTGGTAGTCCACGTGTACGTCATCTCAGTCCATGGCATAGGACCATCCCTGCGATGTGCATAGTTGAGGAGATTCTGGTCCATGATTTGGGGATCAAAGCGACCAGGTAAGCTCATGAGTGACACATAATAATCGAAGATCTCCTGAGAGGGTTTGAGCAGGAAGAAGCCAGAGGAGAAGTAGGAGCCGTATTCTGGGGGGTAGGGATGCACGCGCTGGTTCTGGATTGTTTGGGCTGCTAGCATGTATTCTGCTGGAAGGTGGCCTTCATCTGCCTGTGAAGAATCTGCCAACGGCTTTAATAGGTTTGTCGCTTCGTCGTTAAAAATGCCATCAAGGCGCTTGACGAGTAGCATATCTGAGTCAATCATCAAAATCTTTTCGTACTGTGTCAATTCGAAGACCCGCAGCTTGGCGAGAGCGTCACGCCATCTCGGCTTGTCTGTGTTTACCCAGTCATTCTTGGGTACTGAAACAGTAAGCACCGTTGCCCCATCCTTCTCCAGTCTTTCACGTTTACTTTGCGAGACATCTGGGGTGGCAAGGACTATCAAATCGATGAAGCTGTTGATGCGGGTTTCCGGGGAGTGACGGAGCTGATATACGAGGGTGCGAGTGCCGATATAGTAACTGTCTTCGTCATCGGGGACTGGACCATTTGGTCCAGGATACTGAGCTTGAAAGGTGACAAAAGCGAATCTGGCATGGTTCGAATTTGCAGTATGCGAAGTGGACGGAAGACGTAGATTCGAAAGAAAGTGGGAGGAAGAAGTAGCGGCTCGCTGGTTTAGGAAAGTGAATGAGGCAAGTATTACTATTAGGGCGAAAAAAAGACAAGGAAGAAGTCGAGGTGTTAATTTCGACAGCATCTTTCTACCAGTGCAACAGCTGACCAGAACCGTGGCGACTTGCTCACTGTCGAGTTCATGAGAATGGAGTGTGAAGTTGTAGATGCTGAGGCACGCGATTCCAGAGGTTCCACTACGAAAACAGTCCCATCGGTAGGTGGCATTGAAGTCTTCTTCAAATAGCTCTTCGACCTACCTATTTGCGACTACCGCTACTCTAGGTGGAGAAGACGCCAACATTAAAGAAAAATCTTAAAAGCTTTCTCGCGCGCGATTTAATTATTTTCGAAGATTTTCGAAATGTTTAAAATAAATTGATACAGCCAAGTGCGTTGGGAATTATGTGGTCCACTAGATCTAGTCTCTTACCATGAAGCCGGCCCACTAGTAAACAGCTACATGAAGTATTGAAAGGTTATTAACTGTGTAAATCTATATCTTATTGTGCGGTTAACAATGGAGGTCATTCAAATGTATATAACAACGAGGTAAAACAGTGATCCTATCTGTCGACATTCAGCGCCGGAGCCTCAAAGCGTTGTTCGACAATACTCAAAGGTTTACTTCCGATCATGAGATCCCGGAAGCTCAACCAAACGATTTTGCACGCCGATGCCATCAATTTCCGTAGGTTCGGGTATTCCGGTATCCATCTCTGCTCGGATGGTCTGTACAGGTGCCTTTGCATAGGCTCCAACCTGAGTGTCCGCATACGATTGCATCTTGTGTTCTTCTGGTAACTGTGCCGCTGCGACCGCGGCTTCGAGTCTGATTACCCTTCGCCGCTGCCTCCATATGAGAAATCTAGCGATAGAGGCGATAACAGCAACAGCCCCCACCACACCCCCAACAATGCCTTGATATGGGATTGGCTTTGGTAGCGCTGTTGATGTAGAACTCGTAGTAGGAGCGACTGGCGCTGAGGAGGTAGACGATGTCGCGGAAGAGAGACTTGTAGAATTCACTACAGAGATTGATATTGAGCTGGTCGTAGAAGTCGAAGTCGCGCTGGTAGATGAGGAGGACGATGTAGACGTTAGACTTGGCAATGTGGTGACGACCACACCATTTCCGTTTAATACAACACCTGTGTGGTTCAGGCAGCATGCGGGCTCATTGTCGCAACAGTAACTGCCATCGGAGCACTGGACTACTCGTGGCAGAAAACCGGTTCCTGTTGCTGTCGGAATCGTGAATATAAGATTTCCTTGGGGTACCGTATTACCTACAATAGAGACACAATGGAGAGCAATCATTCCATCCCATATTGTTGCAGGGAGCCCGGACCAGAGTGTTGTTTTTCGCGCAGAGCCGGTTTGCTGTGCATTGTTTTGCATCTCCGCAGCAGACGTTCGAGCCATCGCATGGCACATTGGTAGTAAAGGGAGAACCATCGTAATCATAACAGACAATGCAGCGTACAGTTCGGATGAGAAAAACATACAACACGAAGGCCAGTAGAACGTCTTGAAGGTGGCCATCATTTGTAGCTTGAATAAACAACGGAAAAGATCAGATTACAGTGCTTCATAGGACACGCTTGCCTATGGCTGAGAAGGCAGTTTTGAGAGATCTTATGAGCTTGACCAACAGGGTAAAAGAACGCCGCTGAGAGATTGCATCAGAGAGTCTCGAACACAGATAGCCTTGACAGTTCCACGCCTCCATCAATTAGCGCCAAGATACTATCCAAATACAGTAGCATTGTGCTGCCACGGCCATCGGGCTGAACGAAACTCTCATGCGTGTTTATACGTGAGCCAATGATTTTGGGTTACAACAAGATGGTGACTGGCTGTTGGATCAAATTTGTGGCAGCATACTGATCGTGAGAGTTTCAGGAAAAGATCGGCGCGTTTCAACAGGGCGGTTTACCGCCCACACGGCGGCAAGTTACAGTAGTCTGTCTAGTAGCTAAGCAAGTACCGCCCACACGGCGGCAAGTTACAGTAGTCTGTCTAGTAGCTAAGCAAGTACCGCCCACACGGCGGCAAGTTACAGTAGTCTGTCTAGTAGCTAAGCAAGTACCGCCCACACGGCGGCAAGCTACAGTAGTCTGTCTAGTAGCTAAGCAGGGGTATGATGGTCATTCTCCTATTACTCTCACATCCAGAATCTCTTCAAAATGAAGCCTTTCAATCACCCCCACCGGCCCCATCATCGTTCATCAGTCTGTGATGCTCTGAAGCAGTATTACTGCTAGGACTCTTGAAGAAAATCTCGAGGGACGGAAAGGCTGCTGTCTGTGCCGTATCCTCGTTCACACCCACCAACATCTAGGCGATGATTGCTGGGATGAATATACCACTGCTGTCGCAGCTCAGGTTTCGCCTCTTCCTCGGTGCATTGGTTCTCCTATCGCTTGTGCTACTGTTCTGGCAGCAGTATACGCGTTCTGAAGCATTACCATGGAAGCACAACGCGCCCCACGACATACCCAAATCTGGAGAAGGCTCGAAACCCTCAATAATTCAAGTCCCACCCATACCCTCTATACCTGCCGCCCCTTCGATCCCCGCCATACCCTCCGTTTCTGCGACTCCCTCGATACCCTCGATACCCTCGATACTTTCAATAGCCTCAACATCATCTAGCTTTGCAGAAGAGACGTCAATACAACCCCATAGTACACTAGAAGTGCCGTCCCAGCTGCTCGAATCCATCTCTCAGGCTTCCCAATACTTCATCGACTATCCTTTAAAATCGTCCCAGTTCGGAGAATTGGGCAAAAGGCTCCAAATACTGGGTAGATGGATAGAAAGCATCGAGGCATTATCTTACAATTCAACAAGTACACAGTCGATAGAGCTCTTGGCAGACATCGAGAAGACGGCGCTTTCACTGTTTCCTTTCCTGAAGAACCCATTAAAGCCTGAGAACACACACGTCTTCACTGATTTGCGAAAAAGCCACGAACATGGGTCGAAGGGGGTGGTCATTCCCACGGGGAAAGGCTCTTTCAGGTTTGCTTGTCAACTTGTTAGTAATTTACGAGATGTCTTGCGCTCGAAGTTGCCTATCCGAATTGCATATGCTGGTGATGGAGACCTACCCATTGAATTTCGGGAGTTCATCACCAAATTGGCAGCAGATGTAGAAACCTTGGACGTGCTAAAGACTGTGAACGATGATTCCCTCGAGCTGGCCAACGACGGGTGGGCGATCAAGCCTTTTGTCCTGCTAACCTCAACGTTCGAGCAAAGCATGCTTCTCGACGCTGATGCGGTCCTCCTACAAGCACCCGAAGTAATCTTCGACAATCACTCTGGGTATCTAGAGACCGGCACGTTACTATTCCATGACCGACTCCTATGGCAGGGCGCTTTCAAAGAACGCCACCAATGGTGGGAAAAAGAGCTCGAGCATCACACACCATCTCCAGCGCTAGCGAAATCCCTTGTCTACAACGAGGGCTATGCAGAAGAATGCGACTCGGGTATGGTTGTGATGGACAAAAGCCGGTTACAAACTTTCCTTGGTCTTCTCCATGTCTGCTGGCAGAACACACTCAGTGTCCGTAAAGCCTTTACCTATACGATGGGTTACGGAGACAAAGAGAGCTGGTGGTTTGGTCTCGAGCTCAGTGGTGCTAATTACACCTTCGAGGAGCATTACGGGGCAGTCCTTGGAGAAATCCGAGGCGAAGGGAAGAAAACCAAAGTCTGCGGTTTCACAATCGCCCACACGGACGAGAAGGACAATCTACTCTGGTACAACGGCAGCCTACTAAAGAACAAAGCTGTAAACGATACCCTGTTTGACGTCCCGACCCACTTCATGATCGATGCCACTTGGGAGAAAGGTGCCACGAAGCCCGACATGAGTTGTATGAGAGATGGGAAAGCGCAGACTGTTTCTCGAGAAGAGACGGAAATCATTCAAGCCAGCGTGAATAACGCTAAGAAAATTGATGAGAAGATTGCAGAGGCGAAGCTGGCATAGGCCGATATACCCCGTGGTGTTGGCGTTGTGTTTTCGTCTTAAGATGATTGGATGTAAATGGTAGGCTATTCACTTATGAGATGCGAGCGGGATGATACTTATGGGTGGGGCTTGAGCGGTATAATACTCATGGATACTCATTCCTAATTCTCAACCTTCTTGATCAGGATGGCCTGTGAAGGACTGAGAGCGAGTAAGTGTCACAGGAACACAAACCGCCTTACTTTACTCCGACTTGATCCACAGATGCTGAGGGGGGATGTGTACGACCAGCTTTCCCTCCAAGAGGTTTCAGCTGACAGCACCACGCTTCGGCTTCCTTCCCGGCGGCATAGTTGCCTGCTTTACATGTGAGAGTCATGTTTTTGTAAGTAAAGTCAATAAGATGTCAGCAGCTACTGACCGTCGACTTCCTACCATAGTCTCCGGCGTCGAAGGATGAGAGATCTGTTAACCTTAACAGGAAAATTTTCAAGCATAGTCCGCGGTGGTTTTGCATGCAAAACCATTTATCGCCGTGTGCAAATTGGTTGATCAGATTTTGACAAAAAAAATCTAAAAAAGAAATCGGGGAGAAGCCCCAAAAGACCAAAAAGATCAAAAACACTGCTCATGATACTGCAGCCACCATCTGCTTGTTTAATTAGTTGTAAAATGCCCGATATCGTAATTTGATGCTATACGCATCATTTGCCTTCAAATCGAAGATCTCATCTCGCTGCCTGCTCTCGTCGTCGCTCCCCTCCCCTGTTGTCATCAAATTTTCTTCCCTTATTGAATTGTCTTCCCTTTGAAGTGTCTTCTCTCATTGAATCTCCTTTTCTCATTGAGTTACCTTTCATCATTGAATTCTTCTTCCTCATTACTCTTTCTCACAGAATTGTCTTTTCTTATCGAGTTGTCTTCTTTTATCGAGTCCTCTTCCGCCATTGATTTCCTCATTGAATCCTCTATTGAATCTTTTATTGAACCCCCTTCCCTCATTGAATCGCCCTCCCTCATTGAATTGCTTTCCCCTGTTGAATTCCCTTCCCCCGTCACTATCCCTCACTGAATCTCCCATCTATCGGGCATCGCCTCCGTTTGAACGAATATATATTATATGTGTTTGGGCAAACCCGGCGGCCCCTGGCGGTCTCCAGGGCTAAAATTTGCCCCGGAAGCCGCCCTGAGGTGCCAAGCACTCCCTCTATCTAAGCGACTGAGTCTATGGAGTGGGTGGGTGGGGCAAAAGCGCGTTTCTGGCTGAATCCTAAGGGATGGAGAAACAGGAAGAGATGATGGGGAAAACAGAAGGGGGAACGGCCTATTTATTCCCCTTTTCCCCGCTTAATCTCCTTGTTCTCTAGCGGTCGACATTGGTCGAGTCAAGCCGAGTAGCAACCTCCTCCGCTTGCCGATAGCCTTCAGTCAAGCTGGCCCTTAGTCTCCCGCGCTTTTGTAGCTAGACGACTTGGTCAGTATAGTGCTCGAGCATCGCGATTTGAGTTTTGTCTACTTCGTGTAAGCGTTGGGTTATATTCGGGTGAGAATTGTAAACTCAATTCTTTTCCCCGAGTCTCGTTAAATGTAATTGATATAAAATGTAATATCATCGCCAAGTTTCTATCTAGAAACAATAAATGCGAATCCGTTAAATGTGTAGAAGCAGAATGGAATTCAGATCTAGGTGCCACGTCCGTCATCAGAAGTATAGGTTGAGATGCAACTGTGGAGATATGTTGGGACCGTGCCTAGATCATTCAACCAAAGAGGCTCGAGGCTGATATGTATGTATTGCTCTTTAGAGATAGCTATAACAAGACATTAAGAATACAGAAGAGAAAGAGTGCGAGCTCTTCTATAAATAATGGCTTGAGGCTGCGCTAGACTCGATACAGATGTGATGTAATATGCCAGATGTGTTTGCCTAAAAGAATGATGAAAGAGATGAATGAAGAAAGTGCTGAACAACGAGAAGAAGTGCTGAGAATAACTCGAAGAAGTGCGCTAGATTCAAACTAGACATAACGTCATGACTTGCTCTAATCAAATTGATTAGAATTAGATCTGAACTCTGATTGATTCAGACATGTTCATAACATTATTTCTCTCTTCGAACATTCATGTTTGCATGAATAGAAAAGAAATAAAAGCAAAAAAATTCATCATGTTTTTAATTTAGTGCGACTTATTCAAGTATAGCTTGTGAAATTCATTCAGAATTTTCTTCGAGTCATTGAATTTTTCTTTATCGACATAGTATCATTTGTCATCATGATTTATTTTGATTTATTTGATCTTGTATTATAGTCTTTCTTTATATCATCTGAAGTTCAATATATTGTTTACTTTTCAATGCTCTTCATTCTCTTCAATGATAATTAATTTAAAGAGTTGTTAAGTGAAGATTGTAGATACTTTGAGCTGAACATTGAATGTATATGCTTAATGCTTCTAGATAGCTGAAGATAATAGAAGATCTCAACTTTGACTGTGATTGAATAGAGATTGAGCTGCTTGTCTTTCAAATCTTTGCATGATCTAGTGATTTTGATGTTTTCAAAGACTAATCAAACTTGATCATTTACTTCATAAATGACGTCTTGTTTATGCTTGTTCATCTGAGCTTTGATGATCTGCTTGATCTTTTTCAATTGTTGATGATTGAAGATAAGAAGTTTGCTCATTCAAATGACAATGTCATTGATCTTTCTAGTTTCAATACATTGATGAGTTATTTTGTAATCAGTTGTATCTGAATTGAAACTCATTCAAGAGTGAAAGTCTTTATTGAAGTAAAAAGAAATCATCAAGATAGTTAAGAATGTATTGAAATTATCACTGAATTTCATCATTGAAAATCATTTAACTCAGTCATTCTGCATGTAATTGCAGTAGATTCAAAGTTCACGTTCAACATCTTGATTAACTTGTTTCAACTGATCATTGATTTCTGAATGATAAACTGTTGATAAATTGACTTTGAATTTCAGTTATTTACAAAGACTTTGTCACATGATTGATATGAACTGAAAGTCTCTATTCAAAATGATAGAACTGAGTAGATCATGAAGTCAATAAACGTTTCATAGCATGATTCATACTGTTTCTTCAATTGAAATGTCATTGTCTTCTCAATGACAGAGAATATAGTGATGTTCTTTGAAGAAATGATATATGATCATGCAAATGATGTTATAGTTTTTCAATAAAGATAGCTCAGTGATGAAGTTCATAATTATATCTTGTCAACGTTACTGAGAAATCAATAAAGATTGAAGCAAATCATTTGTATCATCTCAAGATGCTTTGCTTCATTGATAAACATGACAGTTTCAAATGTATTGTTGAATAGTTGCTTGATGATCTAATCAATAGTAGAAGCATTGAACTAGATCAATCATTCATTTAATGTCAGAGTGCAAGATTGATGATTGATCGTGAATCTTTCAAAGCAATTTTGTATGCATTTGTTTCAACATTCATAATAAATTCTTTTTGAATAAAATGTTGTCAATGATTTGACAGTCTTTTAGCTTCATGTCATGAAGCTTCAGTTCATCTTTGTTCATAGTTTGTTGATACTCATTGCATAGTTCATTCTTCTGATTGACTAGATGTACATGTTGATAAAGATTAATCTTATATTCAGATTTGATTTTGAACTCAATTGATAGAATATCTATTCAATTTGAAGTCAATATAGTCTGAAAATGATCATTCATGTCTTTAACTGATTCAGAACTATCGATCATTGACATTTTAGTTAAAGCATTGACTTTGATGTTTATTTTACCTGATCAAAAGATAATCTGAAAGTTAAACTTCAATAGAATATTCAGATAGTTCACTTATCATTGAGTCAACTGTTTGTTTTTCATAAAGATTTTCAAAGTCTGATGATCAGTAAACATCTGAATAAATAGCTCAGTATCTTTTAGTTCAAGTCATCAATGTTTGAAGCATCAAATGATAGTTAGCAATTTCTTGTCATAAATGTGATAATTGCATTCAGCTGAAATCATGCTCTTGTTATAAAAGATTATCAAGTGAAGCACATTCTCATCATTGTACTGAGATAGTATGTTGTCTTTTACATAGTTAAATGCATCGATTTTCAAAATAGCTTGATGTTTGACATTAAAATGATGTAAAACTAAGATCGAGTTGATTTGCTTCTTTAGATTGTCAAAGACTTTGATGCAGACTTTGTTTCAAACAAAAGACATGTTTTTTTGAATCAGCTGAGTGAATGACTTAACTAGTTTCAAAAAGTTCTTGATGAAGTATTGATAAAAATTAACGAAATTAACAAAGTCTTGTATTTCTTTTAGATTAATAAATGTAGTTCAATTGACTATAGCTTTCACTTTGATAGAATTCATGTAAAGATCTTATTCTGATACTATGACTTTTAAGAAGATTGTTTCTTCTACATTGAATTTGCACTTTTGAATATTTATTTGCAAATCAGCATTTCATAAATGATTTAATATCATCTTGACATGTTATTTATGCTTTTTTTGAATCTTGTTGTATATGAGAATGTCGTTTAAATAAGCTTGACAAAAGTCATTTAGAAAGTTTCATAAAACATCATTCATATATTGCTGAAATGAGATCAAATCATTTGTTAATTTGAATGATAAAATCTTTGATTTGTACACTTCTAAAGTGATAATGAAGATCATATAGTTTTCACTATTGAGATGCATATGAAGTTTGTTAAAAGCGAAAATTATATTCAGTCGAGTCAGATGCTTGCAGTCAACAATTTTGTCAATCATCTCATTTATGAGCAATAGAGAGTAATGATTTCTTTTGATAATGACATTGAGCTTTCAATAATTGACATAGAAGCGAAGATCATCATTGATCTTCAGAGCAAATAAAATGAGTGAGAAATATAAGATCTTGCTAGAAGTAATAAAATTCTTTGATAAATTTTCATTCAAATATTTCTTGATCTTCTGAAGCTTGTAAAATGACATTCAATAAGCTCGACATTTAGAAGAAGTGACATCGTTAATGAGCTTTATCTTATGATCATATGAACGATGAGATGATAGCTTATTGACTTGAGCTCGATCAAACACGTTGAGAAAATTCTGATATTTCAAAGATAGCTTGACTTTGATATCTTTTAAATTTTGAGCTGATGCATTGATGAAAGCAACGTCTAGAATGTTCAGTTTGCATTGAGTGTTGTAAACTATTTTTCTATCAATATCTTTGATCAACATAGCGAAAATCTCAATGCAATTCTTCTTTGATCATTTAATTAATGCATGAAAAGATGCAGTTTTCATACTGAACATAGAAAAGTTTTTTTTTGAAGCAGTAGAAGTGAGTCATTAAAGCACTTTGAAAACTGAACTGATGAAAGAATTTGATGATCATGATCATTTTGAGTGTGAAGTTTTGACTGACATCAAAAAAACAGAAATGAGAGTTTCTAATTGATTTGAAAAAATGATGACATCGTTTTGCATATTTAGTAGTATTTCATTTTTATTCATTCAGAACTTTTCTAATATAACATCATGATGATTTATATCAGCTATTAACATTGAAACAGTCAATTTCTTATGACTTTTGACTGTGAGATTGAGTAGAATTTTATGAGTAATGATTTTCTTTGTCAGCTTTTCATCATATTCTTTTATTAACTTCTCTTTAACTAATCATATGAATTGAATTTTGAGCTTCTGACATATTCAATCAACTAGCTTTGTATGAATCAAGATGTAAATCATTAAGTCACTATTTATCAAAGATTGTAACTTGAAGAATTCGTCTTGTGAGAATAGAATGACATCGACTAAAAATGACTTTTCGAAGTAGTTGTTACAATTCTGACTACGCATCTGTTAAAGATCAGCATAGAGCGAGTCAATATGAATGTCATTTAACTAGAAGATAAATGCTAAGAAAGAAAGATAGCTACAGAAAAGAAGCTGATTACATATGTGTATTTCTCAGTTGACGCTAGACTCAATAGAGACTAGTTAAGATGATGAAGCTAGAATAAATTTGACAAGACTAGAAAACTGAGTTTGACAAGATTAAAATCGTGACATTACTCTTTTTTCTTGACTATTCATGTTTGCATGAATGTTGTTTCTTAATGCGCTTTTCTTGAATATTTGATATGAAAGTCATTAATCATCTCTTGAGCGTTCATAAATTCGTCATCGTCAGCGTTATATCGATTGAGATCGTTGTCATAACTTTTTCATTTGACTCGATATTGAAGTCGTCTTCTATAGCGTCGAAAGTTCAGTATATCATCGATTTTTCATTCGTCTTCATCTTTTATCATTATTGATCTTGAAGATTCATTCTTTTGATCAGACAAAGAGTCGTCGACGACAGAGCGAAGCAGATCAGAATGGTTAGGGTTAGGGTTAGGGTTAGGGTTAGGGTTAGGGTTAGGGTTAGGGTTAGGGTTAGGGTTAGGGTTAGGGTTAGGGTTAGGGTTAGGGTTAGGGTTAGGGTTAGGGTTAGGGTTAGGGTTAGG
>JAABUU010000307.1_pt1 | contig 118693 bp, 122 predicted proteins | sample 5559301 | NCBI WGS metagenome assembly JAABUU01 (sample SAMN10711884, study PRJNA513360) | rock metagenome | isolation source: Antarctica rocks | place: Antarctica: Victoria Land, Richard Nunatak white | reverse complement strand
TGCATGTTCACGCGCGGGGCATTCGTCGCCAAACTGCCCGCGTCAAGAATCCGGGATCTCACGCAGGCAGGGATGGGCCGCCCTTACGAACCGGCCCCCGGTCGCATGATGAAGGAATGGATCGCGACGGAACGAGGCGACTGGGTGGCCCTGGCACGCGAGGCGTATACCTTCGTCAATTTAGGATCATCGAAGTCACGGGCCACCGCACATAGGTCGAGGTTCTCTGTCGAGGATTCCTCCTTCGAGCCGCTCTCGCCCTGCCGGTCGGCCGAACCCGGTAGTACGCCACAAACGCGGTCATTCAGAGCGATTGGACTTTGTTGAAACGGTGGATGTCGCTAGACCAAGCTCCCACAGAAAAGGATTGTTTGATGCTTCAGATCCGCAGTTTGCTTGTCATGACGGTGCTGAGTGCTTCCTTCCCCGCTATGCAGGCGCAGACGAAACACTGCAGAAACGTGCAGATTCCGGTGTCACTTGCCTCCAATGAGACCGCGGCCTACTTCGTGACTGGCACCCTTTGTCTACCCGATCAGCCCCAAGGGCAATCTTTGCCGGGCATCGACATTTTGACGCCGGGCACCACGTACAACAAGTCCTACTGGGACTGGCCACAAACTCCTGGAATCTACTCCTATGTCGATAAGGTGTTGAGCACGGGGCGTGCAGCGCTGGCCTACAACCGCATCGGCACGGGCGGAAGCAGCCATCCGCCAAGCACAATGATCACGGTGCAGGCCGACGCGTATGTTCTTCACCAGATCGTCAGCTGGACCAAAGCCCAGGGCTACAATCAGGTGAATCTCATCGGCCACTCCTACGGTTCGATCGTAACCGCTCAGGAGGCAGGGAGGTATAACGATGCAACTCGTGTCGTTCTCACGGGTCTTACCCATGCTCTGGACGGATTGGGTACAGGAGCCGGCGTAGGGCTGCCGCTTGTAATTGCCAGTCTGTACCCGGCGACACTTGATCCGGAGTTTGCCCTGTCCACACTGGATGTCGGTTATCTGGCGACACTGCCTGGCTCGCGCAACGTGTTCTATTCCTCATTCGCCGATCCTGCCGTCATCGCTTATGACGAAGCCCACAAGGACCTATTTTCTGAGGCAGGGGTCACGTCCGAAGCGACAACGTTCTTTGTACCTGCCCCGCTCAACACGTCAAACGCAATCACGGAACCGGTGCTGCTGTTGCTCGGCCAAGAGGATGCGCTTTTCTGCACCTTACCTGCGGCGCTGGACTGCTCGAGCAGCGACTCGCTGCTGCATGCAGAACAGTCTTATTACACGGCGGCCGCCAGTCTTACAGCGAAGATTGTCCCGAAGACCGGCCATGATGTAGCTTTGCACCCGTCCGCTCCACAGTCCTTTCAGATGATCGAGACGTGGATAGAGACCCACTAGCCAAATTGACCGCTATGCGGACCAGTGGTCGCAAGCCCCTCCTGTGAGGCTGTGTCAGGGGCTAGACTGACCGGATAAGCTCGACATTACTGAGATCAAGGGCAATCTAAGGATGAACTTGCTCAATGAATGTACAGCCACACCGGTTAGCCGTGTAGTACAGCGGAGAGACTATTCCACATCGTAGTAATTGTCTGCTCAATGAAGCTTTCCGGGGCGGAGAAGCCCGACAAGTTGCCTTGGATGATTAGAACCCTGGCGAGTCCGAACACGGAACACCAAGGAACCACACTCCTTGTTCCGCAGATGTTGCAGTCCCTTATAGGCTATACGGCCACATCCGCCGGCCAGGCTCTGTCACTCGGCGGCTTAGCAACGCTGCTCTGCATACCGCTGGTCGGATTCTTGATCTCGAAAGTCGATGTGCGATACGCTCAAACGAGCCTAGGACGAGCAGATGTTGCTGCAGGCCAACCTGCTCGCCTACATCGATGTCATCCAGGGGTTTGCGATCGCTTCGCTTTCTGTGGTGCCGCTCGTGTTTTGATGAAGAAGGTGAAACCAGGTGCAGCGGCGATGTATTGACCTACCCCGTCTTCGCATTCAGGCGTATGAGAGCTCACGCCATAGATAATGGAAGACGACAGAGGTTCGCGAAGAACGCTAAGCATTCGGGCGGCCTCGGGAACCGACTTGCGCGCGTCCAAAAGGCGGGGGTGAGTGTCTGCTGATTCGGTGGAGCTGCGTCGCGCGAGATCAACGAAGGGCTAAAACAACATCGAGATTTGGAACGGGATCACTGACTGGGCTAAGCATGGGGTCGTGACGGCACAGAATGGGGATTAGGATGCGAGGCACTATCTCTTTACCGATTGCTTTAGCAGCAGCAATCTGTCTCCAGCAGGCAGATTCAACCATGACCGGCCGTTCTTTTGCAAAGTCTGGAGAGGCGCAGCAGAGAAATGCTGCCCTAGCTCCGGTAGATGCTGGACCGATGCAGGACAAAGCCGACGTCCCCACGCAGTTGTATCAGGATTTGAAGTACGAGGTTTCTTTTAGATACCCGTCTGTCTGGACACGTATCACCGAAGATGATCAGGGCTACTTCGGAACAAAGATCCTTGGCTCGAGCCTCGGGAGCAATGTAAAGTTTCGTGCTGCCGTGAAGTTTTCTCCCTTAGGGAACTATTATGAGAAAACGAATTTGGAGTATCTTTCCTTCACTTATGCCGTCGCGAATGCGGCTTCACAGAAAACCTGCGACAAGATCGCCGCGAGCAATGTAGACCCTGGAGATCATCCGCGAACTATAGACTTAGCGGGAGTTGGGTTCACACAGATCGAGGGAGGCGATGCCGGAATGATGCAAGGTGTGTCACTGATCGTCGCTTCTACATACCGCCAGGGAACCTGTTTTCTGTTCGAGCAGGATGAAGGCGAGCTTGCTGCGAAGACGAAGCCAGGTTCCCGTCCGCTCACAGCACAGGAGGAACGAAATCTTAGGCGTCGCCTAGATGCGGTACTCGCATCGGTGCGATTTACTCGACCTATTTCGTAGTAGATTACAGGTCTGCTGATCTGATCCGGGTCGCGCACGAATTAGTGAGTGGCCCACGCTTAGAGCTGATAAGGCCAAAGCATCGGCTCATCCCCGCGCCAATAACATTTTAGATCAGCAGTATGGCCGAGCATAGCGCCACCTTGGCCCACTCCCCAACCGGCTCTGTGTTTTTTCAACGCACACACCAACGTCTCTACACAGCTAGAAAACATTTTGTAGGAAGCCGATCCATCATGCATTCCGCCAGTCGCTGTAAATGGCTGCTTGGCCGCATACCGTGCCGATATCATCGAACAGTTGCCACATGGTTACGTTCTCGATCCAAAAGCGTCGGCCCGACTTTGCTATGCGCAATCCCCGGTAGCCGGTCGCATAACCAAAGCGATGTACCGAATCCAGCAACTCCTGACGGTCGGCTTGCTTTACGGTCTCAGCGGAGAGACGAGATGGAAGCCTCGTCATCTCGTCCCATGAGTACTCAAAGCAGGCTTGCGCGGCCCTATTACAGTAAACAAAACGAGGATCGCGAGCGGAGTTATGGACGAGCAAACAGAACGGAGCGTCCTGATACAACCAATGTGCCGCCGGGACGACATGGACCGAAGCCGGTACCAAACTCGTCCCAAGCCGTTCCTTATAGGAGCGCTCCAAAGTATCTGCAAACGCCGAGCTATATGTGAGGCTCATATCACTAGGTCCCGGCTTAGCGGGGTCGAACTCTAGAAATGCTGTAAGGCCTGACATCCTTCTCCTCTCAGATAACAATCAGGTAACGCTCTGAGAGGCGCTACCAGATGAACGATCTACCGCGCGGCCTAACCCTTCCGCCACCACGGTGCCGTCTCCGTGTCACGCTGGACCAATCCGAACGACCTCGAGTTCAGGCGGCAGGAGCAGTCACCGACCGCCGGAGCTCGTAGAGAACCGGGTGGAAGCTGTCCACCAGTTGCGCCGCCTCGCGGATACGCGCCGCAACCTTAAGGGCTGCGCCTGCCGCTGCAATCGCCTCGCGGTTCCGCCCCTGCGCGTAGTTCACCACCTACGTTCGTCGAGGTTTATATGGAAGTTGGCCGAGATGAACCCCGGCACATATCGTAGGGTCTCCTGTGTCGCCAGCACCAGCAGCTCCAGCAGCGCCTCTGCCCGTTCGGGAGCGACCGCATAGGTATTGATAATTGTGACGTACCCAGCGGTCGGATCAAGTGTGGTCAGATCAGTCGCCATAAAGATTGCCTCCGCGGCATAGTCAGGCACACTTGCCCGACAATGCCGTTCCTTGTAGATGTCGATACAACGGCAGAGTCGCATGCAATCCTAGAATCGTGCCCGAATTGTTTGCTCTGCAGGCTGGTGCCTGTCTTTACCCCTAGCTATCGGAAGCTCTCAAGAAAGACCGGCTTCACCAAAGCTTCAATCTGCGCAGCCATTTCCTCAGCGGGAATGCGGTTGGAGGTTTGGTGCCAGCGGCGCGCGCCTCCGAAAACGGCCCAAGCCCCCGTGGTTGCGATCAGTGCTGGATCGATGCCAGGCAAGACTTTATGATGGGCAACACCTTCCATAAACATGCTCTCGACTACCGGGATGATGGAGCTCTCCATCGGTATCAAAGCTCCCTTGACGGAACAGTTTGTGACCTCCATTAGATAGTCGCAGACCCCGAGCGCAACGGCGCGCAGTGCTCCAGTGCAATCGGTAAACGAGATGCCGCGCCGCGTAATCAGATCGCGGAAGCGGGCTTCCGTCATGGCCTGCAGGAGTGCGCTCTTGTCCGGATAGTGAAGATAGAAGGTATTCCGATTCAGTGTCGCCTCGTCGGTTATTTCCTGGATGGAGATATCGTCAAATTCTTTCAGTCTGAGTAGTTTGGCGAGGGAATCCATGAGCATGCGACGGCTGCGCAGGATGCGAGGATCCGTTGCTTCATAAGCGGAATTGGACGCCTGTGCCATTGAAGTTTAAGGATACCCTCCTGCGGCATTCGATGCTAATGCGACGTCTGCTAATTTCGTTAGACCACACATGTTGATTATGCACCATATGCCTATGGAGGTTATACCACGTCCACACTGCTTCACATAGATTCAAGCCCACTTTATGGTCGGTCTGTCTCGCGCGAACTCACCGCTGCGTTCGTCACCCTATAGAAGGTCTCGCACCCGGAGGGAAGATCGTTGACCGCGACCTATACGCAACTGCAATCTCGCCGATAAACGCTGAATGGGTTGGCGCCATCTACACGCCGGAGGAGGCCCGCACTGCGCAGCAGAGGGAAGAGCTTTCGCTCTCCGACTCCCTGCTCGCCGAGCTGGAGCATGCGGATGAGTACTTGGTCGACGTGCCGATTTATAACTTTGGCGTGCCGTCAGTGCTCAAGCGATGGATCGACCAGATTTGCCGTGTGGGCAGAACGTTTTCCTACGCCGACGGAACACCTCAAGGCCTGCTTCTCGGCAAGAAGGCGACCTTCATCATCGCAACCGGCGGCATCTACGACGCCCAGATGCAGATGGCCTCGTTCAATTTTGTCGAGCCATATCTGCGATCTGTGTTCGGTTTTCTTGGCGTGAGGGATGCCACATTCATCACCGCAGGTGGAACCAAGGTGCTGAGCCAGGGTCAAGACCGGGATGCGTTTCTTGCCCCGCATCTTCAGACGGTGCAGACGCACGCGCAAAGCCACCAAGGAGTTCCCGCATGAAGATTCACAGCTGCCACAGATTGGCTTGAAGGCAACTCGTGCGTCTACATCGGCCTGCATCGGCTTCAAAGCGAGAAGATCGTTGATCACTGGGAATTCTGCGAAAAGTGCGGCCTCAAGATGGATGAAAGACACAACCGCGTGCTCTAGGTCGAACCCGGCATCCTGCTCTCAGTGCGGCGGTTCGAAGCTCGATTCGCTCGCCGCAGCTTGCCATTGCTCAACAACGCTCAGCACGTGCTGAGGAACTGGAGACACCTCTATGAAATACGCCATCATTGGTTCTAGCAAGATCGGTACCGCGCTCGTTCGCGCCTTCACGCGTAAAAACATCGAAGTCGCAATCGCAAGCTCCCGGGAACCGGAAACGCTCGTATCCTTCGCGGTGAAACTGGGCCCCAGCGTCCTTCCCCAATGTGTGGCACACGCTTCTGCGGCTGAATCTAATTTCCTTGCTGTCCCGTTTGCTGCTCACAAGGAAGTCGCAAACGTTCTCAAGAACTGGAACGGCAAGATTGTTGTCGACGTGACGAATGCCTTTCACGTTTTGCCGGAGGAGCTAGGAATCACCCTTTCCTGTGAAGTTGTGGCCCAAGCGTTCGGCGGAACTCGCCTGGTCAAGGCCTTCAATCATCTGCCTGCAGAACAGCTTGGAACGAATCCAAGCATCCAGGAGCAGCGGCAGATCGTGTTCGTATCTAGTAACGACGCTGGGCCAGCGCGACGGTAGCGGCCCTGGCAACTAAGCTTGGCTTTGCTTCAGTCGAACTCGGGAGGCTCGATCTAGGCGGTACGCCCCTTCATATTCTGGGCGGGAAGCCTGGCGGACTGCTTCTCCACAATTGGGTGAAGCTCGGCTGACCGTTAAGCGACCTTATTTTTCTCCGAGCACCCTGGTCCGCCTCAAGCGTGAGCGGACTAGCCAAATTGGGCCACTGGAACGAACGGGAATTCAGACACGCTAGGTTTCGCTCAGGTTTTTCGAACACCTCGAAAGCCGATGTTGCTGGTGGAGCTGTCGGGTGTGTTCTCAGTCCTGGCAGCAACGCGATATCGATTGCAGTACGACGCGTGACATAAAAAGCTGCCGCCCTTTAAGACGCGTCCCGAACCTTTATTCGGTCCGGTTGGGTTAGTCGTCTCTTCGGCGCTGTGCTCCCGTCCAAAACAGTCGGCGGTCCACTCCCAGACGTTGCCCGTAACGCTATAAAGGCCATAGCCGTTGGGTGGAAAGGCCTTGACCGGGCATGTTCCGGCGAAGCCGTCCTCGCCTGTATCGCTGACGGGAAATTCACCTTGCCAGATGTTGCAGAGGTGCCGTCCATGTGGCTGCAACTCGTTGCCCCATGGGTAGAGTGCCTGTTCCAGCCCGCCGCGTGCGGCATACTCCCATTCCGCCTCTGTGGGCAGTGCTTTGCCGGACCACGCAAGATAGGCGGCCGCGTCGTTGTGGCTCACGTGCACGACAGGATGATCGGTCCGTACAAGGACGTTGGAGCCAGGGCCTTCCGGCGATTTCCATGTTGCGCCATGGACCTTGCACCACCAGGGTGCCCCGGGCAGCGTATCGCTTACCAGATCCCGGAAGCTGTCCTCGGGCAAATGCGACCAGAAAACGAAGGACCAGCCGAACGCTTCAGCTTCGGTTCGATAGCCGGTGGCGTCTGCAAACGTGGCAAACTGCGCGTTGGTCACAGGTGTGCTGTCTATGCAAAAAGGTAAGAGCACCACCGGCCGCACGGGACCCTCCCCGTCGTTGGGGAAGCCGTAAGGGTAATCCGTGCCCATCAGAAAGCGGCCGCCCGGCAGTGCAATCATGCCCTCGGCGGAGAACGACGCCGATGGCATCATCTTCACGCCTGACGTGGCACGGTCTGCAGACCCTCGTGCCGGCGAGCAGCAATTCGTTTTGGATGCGTTCATCCTCTCTCCCAACACGTGCGTTTGAACGATGTATGAGGTCCATCGGAGCGTACCAGCAAGGCCTGAGTCACAACGTCACTGCCGAGCCGCAGCTGCAAGCATTCATTGTGATCGTGATGACTGAATCAGTTGCGATCGTGGACATGTATGGTCAGAATGCGCGTGTTGCTCACTCCGCCCCGGATGAAATCATTTTGAAGCACGACTTCAAAGTTGCGCAAATGCCCACTGCTGTCGGTTGCGGCTTGCACCACCGGCTTCCAGAGGTGTTCATTTAGCAGAAAGTTGAGCGCACCGTAGGTCGTGCCCATACTTGTTCCCTGCACCAGGAGCACATTTCCCCGACCTTGCGTGTTTTCAACGAATGCAATCGCAGACAGAGCACCAAGAGATCCGGATTTGGGGTCGTAGGTATATGACGCCGGCTCACCGGCACGTGGAGCTTTGTTGCTCACCGTATATGTGTTGCGGGTGAAATCCCAGTGGACGTTAAAGTCCAGCGAGGGTTGATAAAGCGTCACCCACGGGTTGAAGGTTTCCGAACCAATCAAAATGAGATTACTGTTGCGCAGGTCGCCCGCGGCCATGTCACGCGCATATCGAATCTCCGTCCACTCTTCGGCTTCCGGCAGACCGATGCGCTGGGGCACTCGCACGAGTTCCGACACCAGGCGCAAATCAGCCATTGGAGTGACAGACCGCTTGGATAGCGGCACGTCGCCATTGGTAGGGCTGCTGCGTGGGCTTGCCTGGCTTTGGTAATACTGTTCGGTGTATTCCGGCAGAGTGATGCGGCGCTGGTCGAAGGAGGTAAAAACGTCCAGGCTGGCATCGCCCGGAACGATCAGGGTCTTGCGGCCGGGCGTAAAGAGCATGCGCCACAGGATTTCAGGTCCACTGTCCTTCGCCGTGTTCTTGGCGGGCCGGCTGCGCAGGCCTGTCACCAGGGATGCGGCGGCTACGAGCAGCAGAAGAGCGGTGGTGATCCATGCGGACCGGGGCCAGCCGGAGTGCCGCGGTGCTACGCCGGGCTTCGCATGCTGAGGCCACGCATCTACGCCGGCATTCGATGAAGCGGCAGGAGGTAGCGCTGGCGTTGAATCTGTCGCCATGGTCCCCAGTTCCGGAGAAGGAGGGGTCTCGGTCGCTCGAAAATGCCCGACGTAGCTGCCCTTGGGAACGGTAATCCGCACGGCATCGGTCTGTCCCTCCTCCTGGTAGTAGAGATCTAATCGCTGCCGAAGGTAGCGCGCGGTACCACGGACGATGGTGTCTTCCGCTGAGTTGTAGCCGGGTAACCGATGAAAGACGTGAATGCCGATCTGCTGCTCCGTCAGATCCTCCAGATGACCCTGGAGGGAATGCCGACAGATGTAATCCAACAGCGAACAGAGCCGGGGTGCCTTGGCAAAGGTCTTGCTCGACAGAATACGTTCCATCTCTTCACGGCACGCCTCCTGGTCGGCTGCCGTCATGCTTTCCGGTTTAGAACTGATTTCAACCATCGATTTCGACACCGCGAGATCACGCCCGCGTGCACAACGGATAGCCTACATGTTCCGTGAGATTCCCGGCCAGCACCCAGTTCAGAGTTCGGCGCGGCTCACCTGCAGCCGACGTCTGCTTGTCCTTGCAACGACTTAGGTTCTCCTCTCACCGTGATACACCCCGTGCCACTCCTCATTTCCCGTTACAAGGGCGTTGGTGCGCCTGTAGAGTTTGGCCGTTCGTTGAAGGGACGTACTTCCTGTACGTTCCCTTGCTGACCCAGACCACAGGAGCTCAGCGGAAGAACAGAAGGAACACACATGGACCGACGTAAATTCATAGGGTTTTCCACTGCCGCCCTCGCTTCCACGCAAGCTTTGCCGATGCGGAAGTTGCAGGCACAGGGAACAGGTTCGGGCCGGCCAAACTTCCTGGTCATTGTTGCGGACGATCTGACCTTTCGTGCGATCCAATCAGTCAACAATCCTGAGGTTCAAACCCCGAATCTGGATCGGCTGGTGCGCTCCGGATGTACGTTCACCCACTGCTTTCACCAGGGCTCGTGGACGGGTGCGGTCTGCGTGGCGAGCCGCACGATGCTGAACAGCGGCCTGACGACCTTTCATGCACAGCGCCTGATCAAGGCCGACCAGGCCGGCGACAAACCCATGTGGGGCCAAACCATGCGGGAGAATGGTTACGACACGTTCGTCACCGGCAAGTGGCATCTGGACGCCGTGAGCCTGCAGCGGTCTTTTTCGGAGCAGGGGCCTGTCGGTCCGGGTTTTCTGGATTCGACGCCCAATGAGTACAACCGGCCGAGTCCCGGCAACGACTGGAAGCCGGCCGACAAGGCGTTATTTGGGCATTGGCTGAAAACGGGCCTATGGCTAAACCGCGCAGAGCAAGACCGGCAAAACGAAGCCATCCAGCACTCTAGTGAACTTTACGCCGATGCGGCCGTTCAGTATCTGCACACGGCTTCAAAACGCAGCAAGCCATTCTTTATGTATGTGGCGTTCAACGCGCCTCATGACCCTCGCCAGGCCCCGCAGCGCTACCTGGACCTGTACCCGACGGACAGCGTTGCGATCCCGCCGAACTATCTTCCGGAGCACCCCTTCGATCAGGGGGATTACAAAACTCGCGACGAGATGCTCGCACCGTTTCCTCGCACCCATGAAGCCGTGCAGACCCACCGGCGGGAGTATTACGCCATCATCACGCACATGGACGCGCAGATCGGCCGCATGCTGGAGGCGCTGCAGGAGACAGGGGCGGCCCAGAATACCTACGTCATCTTCACGGCGGATCACGGCCTGGCTGTGGGCGAACACGGGCTCATGGGCAAGCAGAACCAATATGAGTGCTCCATGCGCATGCCGCTGCTGATCTCCGGTCCCGGGATCAAGCCCGGCAAGCGGGTGGAGCATATGGTCTACCAGCACTCCATGTACGCCACGACTTGCGACCTGGCCGGCATACCCGTGCCGAGGCATGTGGAGTTTCCCAGTTTGAAACCCATGTTGCACCAGGATAACCCCGCCCCGGTCAACGACACCATGTTCGGCTGGCTCAACGTGCTGCAGCGTTCCATCCGCACACGACGGCACAAGCTCATCTTTTATGCACAGATTCAGCGTTACCAGGTCTTCGATCTGGAGAAGGATCCGTGGGAGATGCACGACCTGGTCGACGACCCGGCGTACGCGGGTGTGAAGGCCGACCTGCTGCAAAAGCTGAAGCAGAAGCAGAAGGAACTGGATGACCCCATGGACATCGATCACCCGAAGATGGTGCCCAAGGCGAATAATTTCTGACCCGTCGGGATAGGACAACAACCACGGCTCGCTCGAATCCGAGCAACCAACACAACAATTTATCGACATTGCACCACCTTGGAGGCGCGGCTATCCGCCGCGAACTGATTTATGACAATGCTTTTTATAAAAAGAGTTTTTGTGATATCCGCAGCGGTCTCAGCAATCGTCCTGCTGACGCCATCGTCCCTGCATGGCCAGAACTCAACCGGCAACCTGAGCATCACCATACGCGCAGCGCCACCGTCCCCCTCCATCATGAGCCCGTTCTGACTCTCGAATACGGGTATGCCCACAGATTTCGCGGCCTCCAGCGTGGCGGCCCCTAAAGGCCCGGGCGCCGTCGGCGGTTGAACGAAGACCGGTCCTCCTGATCCTCGAAATGCGGGATCGGGTGTACCGTGCCAATCCTCAATGCGTTTGTAAATCTCCAGAACGGATGCATAGCTCCAGGAAGGGTCCTTCGTCTGCTCGGCATAGTAGTCCCAGTCGGACTTGTGTCCGCGCGCCCACACCATCACGTTGATACCTGAGCCGCCACCGAGAACCTTGCCCATGGAGAGTGGCAGAGACCGGCCATTCAACTGCACCTCCGGCACAGAAGCAAAGGCCCAATCGCGCTCGCTTCCAATGTTTGCCGGCCATTGCAATGGGTCTTGAACCTCCGGCACGTCGTCAGAACCGCCAGCTTCCACAAGCAAGATGCTGACGTGGGGGTCCTCTGCGAGACGCCGGGCTACGACCGATCCCGAAGAACCTGCTCCGCAGATGATGAAATCGTATCGTTTCTGGAGAGGCAATGAAAGTTGTTCCTGTATCAAATGATCCTCGTTTCATGTCTGCTCTATGGGTGTGCGCGCAGGACACCCCAAAGGACTTTGATAGTTTATTGCTGTACGGCTGCCTGCAGAGCTATGTCCTGCCGTAAAGATTCATTCAGACCGAATTTCTTTTCAGCTTGCAGGAGCAGCCGGAGGTGGTTATACCACATGCGACATCGGCAACAATGCCCTGTGGAGTGAACTTCTCTTGTTAGCAGTTGCACTTCAAAGAGTCCAGACCGGGAGAGTATGACCACCCGCATCGAGCACTCCTTCTCACTTCTACGCTGGATCCATCTGGGAAAGCCAGTGCAGCCGGACATCCACATCTTCCAGCGCAGGCGAGGAGTGCGCTGACTCAAAACCAGTCCCTGTCTTCAGCAATGCCAACGTTTCTACCACCCCGTTCTTGCGGCGCTCTCATTGCGAAGCAAAAAACATTCGTATCTTCCCGCCTTAGCAATGGATGAGGAAAGTCGACAGCAATCTGGTTTATGTGGGCACCTCTTCTTCGGCCGGTACAGTAACGATCCGACTGGCTGTAGCAGAGAAAGGAAGCCCGGCCTGCCAAGCCTCTGCGGATTATGGATGTTCGGATCACCTCAACCTAAGAATTGCGTTCAAGGAGGGGCCGTTTGTCGCAGATCCCTATTATCATCGCCTCCTGTGCGCGTGAGCGACGGCAACCCTGAGTGCTGATCCCGCGATAGCTGTTTCCCCTAGCCACAGAGTTGCTGACAGTCAAGAGGGGGATCACGTTGTTCTCTTACGACAAGGTTGCACTTGAACTCAGCAGGTGTCACGGAGACATGGAAGACGTAGGTCTTGTGAGGGTACTGCGCGCGGCACGCCGAACCGATTGCGGAGGATGTCCGAAGACACGCAGAAACGCGCGTCGCATCCGTTCCCCGTCTCCGAAACCGACTGCCTCGGCGATCTTCTCGATATTTTCAGTACCGGCTTCGATGTGACCCCTTGCTAGGTCGGCTCGGATGCGTTCCACGGCGCGTGCTGGTGTTGTACCCGTCTCCATGCGGAATGCGCGGCTGAATTGCCGCAAGCTGAAACCAGCCGCTTCGGCCATCTGTTCCACCGTAAACCGCCTGCTGATGTGATCGCGCGCGTATCTCAAAGCAGCTGCGATCCGCTCGTTCGTCGGCGCAGAATTCACTGGCGCTGCAAACTGCGACTGCCCACCGAGACGGCGATGGTGGACGACGAGTTCCTGGGCCACGCTGTGCGCGATCGTGAAGCCATGGTCCTGTTCGATGAGAGCGAGAGAAAGATCGATCCCTGCGGTAATACCAGCAGAGGTCCAAATGTACGCATCTCGGCAGAAGATCCGGTCCGCTTCCACACGGACCTTCGGAAATTCCTTTTGCAGCTGGGTAGCAAAACGCCAATGTGTTGTAGCTCGCCTTCCGTCCAGGAGGTGAGCTGCCGCAAGCACGAAGGCACCAATACAGATGCTCGCGACACGCTGGCAGTTCAGCGACGCTTTCACGATGCTCATAAGGGCCGCTGCCGCCGGAGGCGGCCCGGGAATGCCTCCGATCACCACCAAAGTATCCACCGCGATAGCGCCAAGCGGTCGGGTGTCACAAGCCATTCCCAGGCTGTTCCAAATGGGCCCGCCGTGCTCCGACAGAGTCACCACGCGGTAGGCTGGAAACCCGAGTTGCGCTCCGACGTTTTCGAACGCAGCAGCGGGCCCGGCTAGATCGAGCAGCTGAAAACCGTCTGAGAGATAGAAACCGACTGTATGCATGGCCGAAATCGAGGGAAGTACGTCCTTTTCACCCTACCAGCCTTTGCGTATCTTTGCCATAGGGGCTGTCTGCCTAGAGTCATTCAAAAGGACTGAACCAATGCCCAATTAAAAAATGTTCTCGCCGCGGGTCGGATGTTCCGACCCATTCGACAATGCGTTCAATTCGTGCCGACGTCGATGCGCAGTCCGAAGTATTTGACGATTTGCCGACCAAGCGCATAACGAACAACCAGGTCTCGAAGCTGATCAATCAGGCCTGCGGGCAGCCTTCACGCAGCGGCTGTCGTCACGGCCGAAGCTCCGCAATCGAGTGTGCCGCGTCTTGCGCTGAGATGATTTGGCGCTCGTCTTGATGACTAGACCTTTACTATGCGAGATCGCAAGGAACAGGAACGGGCGGCCCGTGAACCGCCACCCAAATCATGAAGCAACAAGCCGACGGGAGCTGACGTTTAAAGATTCAAATCCCCTCGGTGTTGCTTGAGAGAAACGAACACAAACCTGCAAGGAGGCAATGGTGAGATACGAAGTTCGAGGGCTATCCCTCAACGTGGAAAAGAGCGGCTCCGGCGAGCCGGCTCTGGTGTTTCTGCCCTATTGGGGAGGAACCTCAAGGACATGGAACAATGTGGTCGCAGAGTTGAAGGACGGCTTTACGACTGTCGCATATGATCCTCGTGGCTGGGGCCAATCTGACAAATCTGCGGCTGGCTACACTCTGGCGGATCTGGCCGATGAAACACTCTCCTTGATCCAGATCTTGGGTATCAAGAGCTATGTTCTTGTTGGCCATTCGGTGGGCGGCAAAATTTCTCAGCTGATCGCGTCACGCCATCCTGAAGGTCTCCGGGGGCTCGTTCTCGTGGCCCCAGCACCTCCCACACCGCTCCAATTCCCGGATGAAGCGCGAGAGACTCAGATACACGCCTACGACAATCGGGAGAATGTTCTTCAGACGATCCGGTTTCTGACCTCTCGCATGCCCGCTCCAGAGGTCGTCGAGCAAATCGTCGAGGACAGCATGTCGGGTTCTCGCGAGGCTACGTTGGCCTATCCGACGAGCTCGATCCTGGAAGACATTTCGTCGGAAGTTTCGAGGATCACCGTCCCGACGTTCGTTCTCGTGGGTGAACTCGACAAACTCGATTCGATCGAGCAACACAAGCGTGAGGTCGTGGCTCGCATCCCAAACGCGCGATTCACGATCGTCAAGGGAAGCGGCCATCTAATTCCCATTGATGAACCTGTCCAACTGGCTCAGGAGATCGCCAGCTTCGTTACTCAGCTGACAGGATAGAAGTGGGTTTAGGCAGCAGCTACAGGATTGCGAGTGGCACCGGTAGTTGCCGCCTATGCTCGCTTGGGATGAACAGCGTCCCACACCCACGAGAACAGCCGATCGCACTTTGCTCACGACTGTGTGCTGAGCTTCGAGACAAACTCTCTGGGATGTCGTCAACATGGCCGATTCGATCTACCTACTATGGACACGGCAGCTGGCCTCTTGTGCAAAGGGCAAGATCTTCGACGGTCGCCTCTTTGTTGGCGTATTCATATAAAATCGTTTCTATACACATAATCAGCCACTCATGATCCGATTTTCAATTGTCCAAGCAGCCCTACTCCTAACGTGCTTTATCAGCACTGCAGTTCACGCCGCCGTACCCAACAAAATACAGTTCTCCGCCGACCACTGGCATGTCGTCCAGGAGATTAACAGCAAAGATAAGCCGGACGTACAGTTCATCGGTCACGAGGGCTTTCCGCAAGGCGCTGTAGTCATCAGGAATGGCGCCATCGCTTTGAATGATTTCACCTTCCGCGATGGCATTATCGAGTTCGACATGAAGGCGACGGACCAGGATATTCCCGGCGTTCAGTTTCGCCAGCACGGGCAGATCGGCCACCAGGACGCCGAAGAGTTCTACGTCCGCACCTTCCCTGAATGCCGTGCCTCAAACGATTGCATCCAGTACGCGCCCGTCATCCACGGCTTTATGCTTTGGAACGTCTATCCGCAGTACCAGACGCAGGCACCCATTCTTGACGGCTGGAACCACTTCAAGCTGGTAGTCAGCGGCCGCCGCATGAACGTCTACATAAACAATTTGCCATTGCCGATCCTCACAGTCGGCAATCTCGAAAGTTCGTCCGTCGAAGGTGGTATCCAGCTGCGCGGGCCCGCCATATTCGCCAATCTCACGATCACACCTAACGCTGTTGAGGGCCTCTCTCCTGAACCCACGGCGGACCCTACTGCACATGATGCCGGCATCGCCCGCCACTGGCAGCTCGGTCCACAGACGCCTACTCAATCCGGCAAAGCCCCCGTCTTCGCCGAGGCTCCGGCCGAAGATGCTTGGAGACCTGTCACCGCCGGTCGCTTCGGCCTCGTCAACCTCAACCGCGAGTTTGAGCTCGTCCCTCATCCTGCCTCGCTCACTTGGCTGCGCACCACGGTTATATCCGACGCAGCGCAGTCCAAGCTCGTTCAGCTTGGTTGGCTGGGAAACGTCTGGGTCTTTGTAAATGGCACGCTCATCACCCAGGGCAAGAACTTCTACGACCCCGACTACGAACGGCGAGAGCCGGACGGGCGCCTCTCGTTAGAGAACGGCAGCTTTCTTATTCCGCTACAGAAGGGTGTCAACCAAGTGACGCTCGTGATTAGCAGCGCCGTCCATGACAATCCTACAAGTATCAACTATTACGGCTGGGGCGCAATCCTGCGTTTCTGTGACATGCACGGTCTTCGCGCTCCAAAATCTTAGAAACCTTCAGGCACCTGGTAGGAACCATTCGATAATCTACCTCATACGCAAGCATGGTGACGTAGACGATCTCAACAGTATGTTGTGAGTCACCTCTAGAGCAGCGCGCTCTCCCGTTCTTTTCACGAAGTCTTTGTCCCGTACTAAACAGCCACCCCTGGTGCTATAAAGTCGAAGGGAGCTTCGATTTATACGGGTCAATTTGTGTGCGGAGCGACGGCAGGCTCGCGCGAGATGCAACGAGGCATCTCAAAGCGTTCTGAGGGGTCGCTATTCTTTGTTGACAGAATCGGGTCTACGTCTTGCGAATGCCATGGTAAGTGCGGCCACCACGGAGGAACCTGTGGATGTTCTGTCGGCTCAATGCTTTCTCCAGGGTGAGGAATCATTACTTCCGCCCGCTGACACTTCGCCGCAGCAAGCACACGTTCCGCAGGTTCCGTCCATCCATGGTCTGCAAGTCGTATCAGCCCCCAATGCACTGGAATCATAACCTTGCCGCGCACCTGGTTGTTAACTTCTACAGCTTGTTCCGGTCCCAGGTGAAAATCTGGCCAGTATTTGCCATACTCGCCCACTTCAATCAGGGTGACATCGAACGGACCGAGACGTTCACCTATGGTAAGGAAGTCCGAATCAAAGCCCGTATCTCCCGAGTACCACACGCGATGCTGCGGTCCGATAATTGCCCACCCTGCCCAGAGTGTCTTGTCGATCTGGGCAAGGAAGCGTCCTGACTCGTGCCGAGCTGGAGTGGCGACTAATTCCAATGTTCCTAATCGCGTTGATTGCCACCAGTCCAGTTCAACGATGCGGCTTTCTGGGATCCCCCAGCTAACTAATGTGGAACGAACCCCCATCGGAACAATGAAGATTGTTTTCCAGGACCTCATTACAGAAATGGTGCTGAAGTCCAAGTGATCGTAGTGATTATGCGAGATGAGCACCGCATCAATATGTGGTAGCTCGTTCAAAGCGATCGGAGGCGCGTACCACCGCTTTGGCCCCATCCAAGAAAGTGGCGAGGCGCGGCTGCCCCAAAAAGGGTCTATCAACAACTTCACACCATCCACCTCGACAAGGGCCGACGAATGGCCAAACCAGGTGACACGCAGACCCGAATGCGGCGGAGAAGACAGTGCCTCGCCATGGCTGGAGAATACGAGTATTGGCTTCGTTGGCTTCGTGTTAGGAGGCCTCGGACCAAGCACCTCTTCAACAACAGCTTTCTTGATGTTCGACCAAGTCGGGGTTGAGTTCCGGAAACGGCCGTTACGCCATTCAGGGGACTGGTGCATCCCAGTAGAACTCGGTGAATGGTCGCCACCCTCAAAGCCAGCGCAGCCCGTTATCCAGTAACTGAGGAGTATTATCAAAAGCATATAATTAGTCGAAGCGCCTACTCGCGCCGAAAGACCTCCGCTTTTAAGTCGGTAGTTGCCTCTCTTCGAGGTTGTGCGATTGGCTACCCTCAAAAGACTCTCCTGCGTATAACTTGATTGGAGTGACTGTCAGTAGCGAGCTTGGCACGCCCTTCGAGGGCTGCAGCCGCTGCGACGGCAGGATTGAATCGCTCAACAGTTATCTTAGTCGGCATAGGATTTCCCATACAGCCCCTATCGCTCAATTAGCGGGTTTGTAGTAAGCCCAACTGGATGAGGCTCGTAGCAGTCGCCACGATGGCTTCTTGGTTTGATCGCGGCGTCCAGCCCAGAACGCGTTTGGCCTTCTCGTTAGTCGCATTCTTCTGCTTACCTAAATCGGGAAGAAACAGTTTGACAGATGGATCGAACGGCGCGGAGAGGCGAACAAGCCAGTTGGGCAATGGCCTTGTCGGAACGCGCCGTGCTACGTCGCCCATCTGCGCCTTCAGTGTGCGTGCGATATCGCTGACCGTTACAAAATCCCCGGCAGCCGCGATAAATCGTTCTCCATTGGCGGCCGGATCGATCATCGCACGCATGTGCAGGTCCGCCACATCCCGCACATCGACGACGCCGAAACACCCCTGAGGGCAGCCGGGCACCGCACCTTCCATTAAGCGCTTGATGAGAATTATTGATGTAGAGAAATCAGGGCCTAGGAGCGGACCGAATATTGCGACAGGGTTGACGACGGCGAATTCCAAGCCGTTTCCTTCTGAGGCAATGAACTTCCAAGCTGCCATTTCAGCTAGGGTTTTTGATTTGTGGTATGCAAGCACACCCTTGCCTTCGAGATTAGTCCAACTTGTCTCAGTGAACGCCTCTTCTTGTTCGTCGTGTCCGTAACCAATCGCTGCGAATGATGAAGTGAGTACTACGCGGCGGACGCCTGCATCGCGTGCGGCGTGCAATACACGAAGCGCGCCATCGCGTGCCGGACCGATGAGCTCAGCCTCATCTTTCGGAATGGTGGCAGGAAAGGGAGAAGCCACATGAAGCACGTACTCGCAGCCGGCAACTGCCTGCGGCCAACCCTTGTCGCTCTCAAGATCGGCCGCAAAGAACCGGACGCGTTGGTCAGATCCGGAGTAAGTGCCCTGCGCCAAGAGTGCTCGTACCCCACGCTCGCGGTCGAGTTGACGGACGGTGGTATGCACCTCATGGCCGTTCGCCAGGAGATGCAGGATGCAGTGGCTGCCGACAAAGCCCGAACCGCCTGTAACCAGTATCCTACTCATATAATGAATGCCCTTAGCTCATTCGTTCAGATCGTCTTGCTTATTTGAACTATATAGTCATTATTTGCAAGCTTCGGTGCACAAATCGGTCGCGACCAACGGCGTTTGACCGGATGGTTGAAGGCCGTTGCAAGTGCAACCTCGGGGATCCAAACGTAGGTGGCTTAGCGGTTGAGGAGGGACTGGAATGATGAAAAAAATATCACAAAAGATCGATGATTCAGGCACCCGCACTCGCCCTATCACACAGGTCGAGGAGGAGTTGTCCAAACCCGCTAAGCACCGTCGACGCACGAACACTCGAGAGGCGCTGCTGGTCGCTGCGCGTACATTGCTTGCCGGTCGTACAACGGAGGGCTTCACTGTTGACGACATCGTTCAATCAGCCGGTGTAGCCAAGGGCTCGTTCTACAACCATTTTTCCGATAAGGAGGAACTGACGGATTAGGTAAGCAGGCTGATCCGAAACAAAGAGGAAGCCGAGATTGAGGCTGCCAATAGAGATGTCATCGAGCCAGCCGCGAAGATTGCGCGAGGTATGGCCGTGTATGCGCGGTTCGCCCTGACCTCCCCAGAAGAAGCACGGATCATGACACTCGCACATGTGGATGCTTTATCGGTCAAATCGTCGATGAACGCTGGCTTGGTTCGGGACCTAGCAGAGGGACTTCGAACCGGGAAATTCGTAATACCGTCGATCGAGACCGGAGCGTTGCTAGTCATTGGACAGACGGCAGTCTTGCTGTCGCGACTGAAAAGTGGAACCAAACCCGAAGATGCGGGCGCATTGACTCAGCAATGCATAGCCCTTACGCTGCTCGGGCTCGGGCTCGAGTACAAGATGGCGCACTTGGTATCAGCGCAGGCTGTGGAGGATACTCTTCGCGGTGCCAATACTTTTGTTGCCGCTGTTTAAGCCTAAGCGTGTAAGAGCTTGATCCGCCTGGTCAAAACCAGCAAAACCGTGTTCGATCACGACATTGGAATGGGGGAGAGCCACCGTAGACCCGGGTCGACACGGAGAATTAGTGCCGCAGGCAGGCAGTAAACGGGGAGGTTCAGGAGGGGAAACGGGTTCAGCTTCGGAACATTACTCCCGCAGCAGACGGAGCTAATGCGACAGTTGCTTATTTTTCATGAATCACCATATGTTTATTATGCATCAGATGCCTCAAAGGAGATTCAGCAATGCCCACTCTACTTCACCTCGACTCAAGTCCGTTGTACGGTCGGTCCGTCTCGCGCGAGCTTACCGCCGCATTCGTCACACACTGGAAGGCTTCATACCCGGACGGCAGAGTTATTGACCGAGATCTCAATGCAACCGCTCTTCCACCGATCACTGCAGATTGGGTCGGAGCCAACTACACGCCGGAGGAGACTCGAACTCCGCAGCAGAGGGAGCAACTCTCGCTTTCGGACTCTCTATTGGCTGAACTGGAACAGGCCAATGAGTACATTATTGGCGTACCGATGCATAATTTCGGCGTGCCCTCCGTGCTAAAGCTTTGGATCGATCAGATTGCGCGCGTGGGCAGAACCTTTGCCTACGTGGATGGTAAGCCTAAGGGTCTCATCGTCGGCAAGAAGGCGACCTTCATCATCGCAACAGGTAGCTTCTACGACGCCCAGACCCAAATGGCTTCATTCAACTTTGTAGAACCATACCTGCGATCGCTCTTCGGCTTTCTCGGCGTAACCGATGCGACCTTCCTCACCGCTGGTGGGACCATGGCGCTGAACCGAGGGCAGGACCGGGAAGCGTTTCTCGCTCCACATCTTCAGGCCGTGCAGACGCACGCGCAGATCTCCCAAGGGCGATAGGCATGAGAATCGCTTCGATCATTGCTCGTTATCTACTCGGGGCTACTGTTTTTGGTCTTTGGGCTGAACGGCTTTCTCCACTTCATCCACCAGCCGCCCCCGGCAAACCCACTGGCACTTCAGTTCTTCGGAGCTGCCGTTGCTTCGCATTTTGCGGCGTTCTTCTTTGCGGGGCAAGTACTTGGTGGGCTATTGTTGCTCTCCGGCTTCTTCGTCCCGCTTGCGCTGATAGTGCTCGGAGCGGAGCTCTACAATATCCTTGCTTTTCACCTGACCTTTGAGTCAGGGGCGGTATCGGTCCGGCCCTGGTTGCCTGCGCTCTGTGGGTGCTGGTCTTCCTTCAGTACCGCGAAAGTTTCACCAGCATCTTCAGCGCGAAGCCTGCGACGCAGGCATAATCCGCCTCGCAATCTAGGAGCCCTGTTCCACGCCCCACTGATAAAGGAAGGAATCTCAGCCATGGCGAAGAGTGACATTGAAAAAGTGTTGGCTGTATTTGATGGCATTAGTGCCGGAGATGCGGACCTTGCAACCAAGTACATACATCAGGAACGGTTCATTCAGCACAATCCGTATGCGGTCGACGGCGTGGAAGGACTGAAGCAATTCATCAGTCAATCTCCGCGTGAACAACTCAACCTCACTGTGGTGCGAGCTTTCCAAGATGGCCCTTATGTTTTCACTCAGGAGAAGGGACAAAGATCCGGCCGGAATATCTTTTTCGACATCTTCAGATTTGAGGAAGGATTGATTGTTGAGCATTGGGCCTTTTCCGCGATGGACGCTCGACCCAATGAAAGCGGGCACACTCATATTGATGGACCGACCGAAGCAACGCACTTGGAGGACACGGAAAAGAACAAGTCGTTCATGCGCGAGTATTACGAAAGCTTTCATATCTCTGGCGATCACAGTCGAAGTAACCGATACTTCCAGGGAGATCTTTGCATTCGGCACGAACCCGGCGTCCGCGACGGTGTAGCGGAGTTCATGCGGGATGTGGAAGTGCTCATGCAACGCCGGACCATCGATGAAGTAAAGATCCTGTTAGGACAGGGAGACTTCGTGTTCATCGCTGCGAAGGGAACACACGAAGGTGACCCGTGCGTCTACATCGACCTATACCGGGTGGAAGACCAGAAGCTTGTAGAGCACTGGGGCTTCCCCGAAATGGTGCCGCCTCAAGAGGAATGGAAAAACAAAAACGGCATGCTCTAGGCCGAATCCGGCCCGGCTGCTTTCAGCGCGGCGGTTGGAGGCTTATGGCTCGCCGCTGCTTGACATCCCTCAACAACGCTCAGCACGTGCTGAGAGGACGGCAATCTCTATGAAGTATGCCATCATTGGTTCCGGCAAAATCGGCACTGCACTCGCACGCACCTTCGCACGCAATAAAATCGAAGTCACGATTGCAAACTCGCGTGGACCTGAAACGCTTGCGTCTTTAGTGGAACAATTCGGTCCCACCGTCGTTCCCCAATCCATCCAAGACGCTTGTGAAGCTGAGCTGATTTTCCTCGCTGTCCCGTTTCCGGCTCATAAGGAGGTTGCGAGACATTTCGAGCAGTGGAACGGCAAGATCGTTGCCGACCTTACGAACGCTTTTCGTGTTTCGCCTGAAGAGCTAGGAGGTCTCCTCTCCTCTGAAGTAGTTTCCCAGGCATTTGCGGGAGCCCGCCTCGTAAAAGCCTTCAATCACCTGCCTGCGGAACAGCTTGGAACGAATCCAGGCATCCAGGGGCAGCGGCAGGTCGTGTTCATGTCGAGCAATGACGCCGGTGCAAGCGCTGCTGTTGCGGTCACCGCGACTCAGCTTGGCTTCGCCCCAATTGAGCTCGGAAGGCTCGAGCAGGGCGGCGTACCCCTTCATGTCGTGGGCGGGAAGCCTGGTGGGCTTCTACTTCAGAATCTGGCGAAGCTCGGCTGATTGCATGCTCTTTCGCAAATCCAACCGAGCTCGGAGATGCAAGGGCGGCGTTATGCACAAGGTTGGAGCTCCCTTGTCCGGGCTGAATCTCCACTTTGTCCGCGGCTTCTGCGAAAGCGGCTCCCTACTTCTCAAAAAAGGTTGACAATCCCAAATGACTGAAGGGGTCACGTCAGCATTGATCGTACATTTACGCAGCCGTAGTTCTCAATCTCAGGACAGCATTTCGAGGAGTCTCACATGCATATTTTCGTCACAGGCGGCTCAGGGCAAACCGGCCCAGCAATTGTGTTGGAACTGATTCAGAGTGGCCATACCGTTACCGGGCTGGCTCGATCTGAAAAGTCGGTCGCTCGCCTGCGCGAACTTGGCGCAAAGATACAGCACGGTTCACTTGACGATCTGGAAAGTCTGAGTGCTGGCGCAAAGGCCGCCGATGGCGTGATTCACATGGCCTTTGGTGGTGATTTTTCTGACCCTGACAGCATGACCCGGCGTGACTGTGCGGCCATCGAAGCGCTTGGAAAATCCCTCGTCGGGTCCGGTAATCCCCTGGTCATCACCTCGGGAACCCTGGTTATGGCTCCTGGTCATGTCGGCACTGAGCAGGAAGCGCCCGATCTCGACTCGCTTGGCAAACAACGGGTACCGGGGGAAAAGGCGTGTCTTGCTTTCGCCAGTCAAGGCGTGCGAGCCATCGTTCTCCGGTTGGCTCCGACCGTTCACGGCCCCGGAGACTATGGTTTCATTCCCTTCCTGATTTCAGCCGCTCGCAGGACAGGAGTTTCAGCCTACATCGCTGACGGAGCGAACCGCTGGCCCGCAGTCCACCGCCAGGATGCAGCGCCCCTCTTCCGTCTGGCTGTTGAGAAGGCTCCAGCCGGTAGTGTTCTGCACGGTGCAGGGGAAAGCGCCATTACCTTCGAAACGATAGCGCATCTGGTTGGGAAAATGCTGAACATTCCGGTTGTCTCGATCACTCCAGAGGAGGCTGTCGGCCACTTCCAAAACCCCTTCTTTGCAATGGCTTTTGCGACCGATTCACCCATCTCCAGCGCTTACACCCGGAAGCTTTTGGGCTGGAAGCCAACCCATGCAACGCTGCTTGAGGACATGGCGACGGGCGATTACTTCTCCCCTCAGTCTGCTTCGGCCTTCGACAAAAAAGAGCACTAGGAATCTGAAAGAGCCAGACAGTAGGCGCGTGGAACACAAAGCCGTGGAGATGCCGGTGCCGTGCAAAGCATGGAACGGTGAAGCTGTCCACCCTTCGCACCGCCCCTTGGAAGACGCCGGAACTGCCGAATACTAAGAACATCTTTATTTGTATTCGTTGTGTGACTTGCGACCAAGATTCGCAGCTAAGCCACGACAAACCTGAAAGGAGACAACTGTGAAATATGAAATTCGAGGGCTGTCCCTCAACGTGAAGAAGAGCGGCTCCGGCGAGCCGGCTTTAATGTTCCTGAACTACTGGGGAGGAACCTCAAGGACATGGAACAAGGTGGTCGCTGAGCTGAAGGACCGGTTTACGACAGTCGCGTACGATGCGCGCGGTTGGGGCCAATCCGACAAGTCGGTCGCTGGTTATACCCTCGCCGACCTGGCAGATGAAGCACTTTCATTAATCCAGACTCTGGGTACGGGTCCCCTCAGGATTTGGAGAATAAAGCACGTTAGCAAGAATGCGTGTCAATTGAATCATGAACTTAGAGGCCCTCTTGCCTGACGAGCTCGATAGCTAATTTTCTGACGTTCAGCTTCCTCGTATATCGTTGATAGCAAGCACGTTTACTTCTTAAGTAAATTCCTTACCGTGCCCGAATGCCCAAATTCTGAAGGGACCCCAGATAGACCTGTGGACCTACTCGAACGGCGTGCACCTGGGCTTCGTCCGCCCGGGAAGGTCGGTCGAGAAAAGCTACATCGAGAGCTTCAACGGCGAGCTGCGAGACGAATACTTGAACGTGGAGGTCTTCTTCTCTCTCACCGAAGCGTGGTACAAGCTCGAGCTGTGGCGCGAAGACTACAACCACCATGGTCCCCACTCGGCGCTGGACGACCGCACGCCGACCGGCTTCGCTGCCGAGGGGAGGCTTGGTCGGCAGCTGCGCTTCGTTTGCCGGAGCTAGCTCTGGCAGACGGAAACGTTGCCCTGTTGCTTGTGTCCATAACGTGAGCTATAGTAATTGCAAATACGGGCCGACCAAACCCCGCAAGCGGAAATCTCTATATCCGCTTCTGGCTTGGAAATGCGGGGCGGTTCATCCACATGACAGGTGCGCATGCCTCGGATTAATTTAGCGTGGCTCCCTAGATTGCGAAGTGTGCGGCCTTCTTCGAGGAAAGCCGTAGATAGCACGTGACGTTAATGGCCTCAAAGGGGAATCCAGAGTGTTGAGTGCGATGCGCGACGTAGGCTAATGAAGCAGGGCTAAGCCCATCCGATGTCGTATTCCGGTAGAAAAGAGCACCCGTGACGAAACCCACAATCTGGTACCAGCACGAGCCTTACAGAAGCCACAACCGCACCGGCCGTCTTTATCAACAGCTGCTCACTCCGGAGTACACGCTTGCTCCAAGCGCGAAAGAGGCTGGAATTGTGATCCTCCACACCCAGCCCTGGGACTACGGAACGCTCTACCACCGGCTCCCCTGGCTCAAGAACAAGTACGTCATCAGCTACTGCACGTGGGAAGCGAACCCGTTGCCGCTTCGGTATCAAATGTCGCTGAAGCTGGTTCAGGAAGTGTGGACCTGCTCGGAGTACTGCGCGTCGATATTCAGACCGTTTCATCCCCGAGTCGCGGTGATCCCGCACGTGGTGGAGCGTGATTTAGTCATGGACTCCCTGGACGAACTCCTGGTGAAGCGCATGATCGCCTGGGATCCCGCGCTGACGTATTTCCTCGCGATCGTCGATGAGATGCAATCGCGCAAAAACGCCCTAGGCCTTGCGGCGTGCTTTGCTGCGCTGTCGTCGCGGGTGCCCAATGCCCGGTTGATCCTCAAGACTTCCGCCGCCGCACCCCATGTTGCATTGGCTGACCCGTCGATCATTCAACTTCCGGTAGATCTCACCGACGCCCAGATCAACGCCCTGTACCGGCTCAGCGACTTCTATGTCAGCCCGCACCGCTCCGAGGGTTGGGGACTCACACTGTCTGATGCCATGCTGTTTGGGCTTCCGGTCATCGCCACCAGGTATTCCGGCAACTTGGAATACATGAACGAAGCCAATTCCTATCTGATCGCGGCGCATGAGTGCCCTGTAAGTGCTCCTGACTGTTACCATTTGTTCACCCCAGGCATGGTCTGGTCCCAGCCGGACATGTCTGAGTTGGCTGACACCATGCTGGCGCTGGGCGACGGCGCCCGCACCTCACAGGCTCAAGAAAAAGCAGCGAACGCCCAGCAGGACGTGGCTCGCTTCAACCGGGCAACCGCCCAGGAAGCGATGTTCGCCAGGCTATCGGCCGCGTAACGAGGGCGGCCGCAGTCGTACTCTGGGGAAGTCCCACGGCGCCCGCGGTAGACTGGCATGGAAGGCATGAAGGGCATGAAGGGTTGTCTTTGGCTACTGGGTCTTTTCCTACCGTTTTCCCTGGCCATCGTAAAACAGGCATCAGCGGTTCCGGATCTGCAGCAATGGACAGATACGTACATCGCATCGCTTCCGCCCGCGAATCATTTTCGTGGTTCCATCCTGGTCGCGCGCGATGGGAATATCCTTCTCAGGAAGAGTTACGGCTTCGCTGATGAAAGCTGGAGGGTACCGAACGTTCCCGAAGGAAAGTTCGAGATCGCCTCGGTCTCCAAACAATTTACCGCGGTCGCCATTCTCCAGCTGGCCGAGGCGGGCAAGCTCGCTGTAACCGATCGGGTGAGTCGCTTTTATCCGCGCGCTCCCCAGTCATGGAAGAACATAACTATCGCAGAGCTGTTGTCGCACACCTCCGGCATCCCAAATAACAGCCGGAAAGACTTCCCACGAGGCCTAGACACCCCGTTAACGCAGGAAGAGCTACTCCAAACCTTTGCCAACCGGCCGCTCGCCTTTGCGCCTGGGACCCGCTGGGCGTATACCAATACCGAGTACTACCTGCTGGCCTACATTATCGAGAAACTTTCAGGCGAGTCCTACGCTGCCTATCTAGACCAACATATATTCAAGCCCCTCGGCATGCAGAACTCCGGCTTTGTGTCCACGCGCGCGGTACTCGCAAATATTGCGATCGGCTATACCAGGCAGAATGGGCAATTGCTGCTCCGGGAGCCATTCGATCGATCGCTCGAAACCGGCGCCGGCGGCATATACTCCACGCTCGATGATCTCTATCGTTGGAATCAGGCCCTGGATCATCCTGGCTTTTTGCAGGCCAACTCTTTACAGGTAATGTTTCGTGTGCACCCTCCGGGCAACTACGGCTTCGGCTGGTTCATCGATGAACGGCCGGTGCGAAGGGAATACCATGAAGGCGGCGATCCGGGCTTCGCGGCCTTCGAGGCCCGCTATCCTCAGCAGCGGGTACTCATCATTATCTTGGCCAATGAAGACGATGCCCCCGTGCGTGAGATTGCCGCATCGGTTGCGCGACGGCTTGGCTTGCCTTAGCGGACAGCACTCCTGTCGTTATTCCTTTACTTGTAGAAAACAGCTCTTGCACTGGGAATGATGCCCGTAACTAGTAGAATTTCTGATCCGTACCTAGATGTTTAGTCCCGGCATTTGATGGTGCATACTTTTCTGGTCAGCAGAAGGAGGCACTATGGGACAGGTTTTACACCGGAGCGCCACAACGACAGAGGCGGTCCGTCGAGCGATACAGCATCGTCAAGAGAGCATGAGGTCGCTGGCCCGGCGTCATGGCATCACCCGAAGACCGTTGCCAAGTGGAAGAAGCGCGAGTCCACGGTGGATCGCCGGACGGGGCCAAGCGTTCCGAGGTCGACTGTTCTGACGGTCGCGCAGGAAGCCATCATCGTCGCGTTTCGCAAGCACACGCTGCTGCCGCTCGACGACTGTCTGTACGCCTTGCAGGCCACGATCCCGCAGCTCGTTCGTGAAGTCCAACAAGAACGACTACGTCGACGCGGAAGCCATCGCTGAGGCTGTGCAACGGCGCGTAGTTTTCTTGAGCATAGCCACCACGCAGTAGGGTCATCAGCATAGCTTCATAAATCGAGTTGTCATCCCTCGCTTCCAGATTATAGGGAGCGTTCAAAGATGTTCGCCTTGCGGGGCGGTCCTAACTTGTACGCTAGAGGTTCTGCAATGGCCGACGAGCTATCACTGGTAAAAAGCTTATTCTCGAGTATCGAAACCAATCTCTTCTACGGCGACCAGCTCGGCACAGGAGAATTCGCGACTCTCATGCATCCTGGTCAGTTCATTTCAACCAAACTCGACCCTGATCGTGACCCAAATGACGGATACACTCTGTTTGAAAATCTCAACGACGTACTCGATTCACTTTTCGTCCATTCGTCCTTGGACCGAACGGTCAGCAATGTGTACAAGGAGATACTTACCTTTGCCGCATTGCCCAAGAAGGCTCTCTCGCAACAGGACATGGCTGATAAAGTCGCCGCCGAAGCATACATCTCCGCCCATTTCGACACCTATCAAGCATGGAAGGACATCTTTCAACAAGCTGATCTCGCATATCAGCAGGCGCTGCTTGTCGAGCATCCCGACTTCGGCGAGATTCAGCGTTTGTCAAACGTTCGCGCAACAGCGGCGGATTTCTGGGAACAAAAAGGAAACAAGATCGAGTTTGAAAGCAGATGGTCGGACGTCCAGTATCTGGAGTCCGGTGATCCGCGCACTTGGTTCACCGAGCTCAAGAAACGGTTTGACCAATACGCCCGTAACGCGCCCAAAGGTCCTTATTACACAACGCTCCTAGACCCGGCTCCAAAGACATGGGACACAGCCGGTTGGGGAGAAATCACCTTGAGCGCCTCTGACACGGTTTCGTCCTCGTACTCGCGCTCAACTGAGTGGAGCGGTGGAGGAGGTCTGAACTTTGGGTTTTGGAGCGTCGGCGGATCAGGTGGAGGAGCGAGTACCTACACACATGACCATTCCAAAGCTACCACTATGACGGCGACTTTCAAGTTCTTGCGGGCACGTATTCTTCGGCCGTGGCTCGTGCCTGACCTTTTCACCTACGCTTTCTGGACTTGGCGAAAGGTTCATGGCTGGACTGACATTTCTACGGGCGGCAACGTTTTAGCGACTCCCCCGCAGCGCCCGATGGGCCCTCGCGGAATGCCTTATCTCCAGAAGTCGGTCGTGGTGGTGAAGGACCTGGTTCTAAAGGCGAATTTCACGGAAACAGACAATACGACGATCACCAGTAGGATCAATGGGAGCATCGGATTTGGTTGGGGGCCATTCTCCATTTCAGGGTCGTACAGCGAGGGGTCGACTCAAAAAGATGCTACGGCAACTGTGCGGGACGGTGCGCTGATGATCCCTCAGCCACAAATAATAGCTTTTCTGGGGACCTTGACTCCAAAGTGCCCTAACCCTGACTTGAGCTTGCCATTTGATCTTAACGATATTGCTACTCCATCTCAGCCCCAGCCCGGCTATTTTGAGGAGCTCCGCAGCATTGCCGCCATCGACTGGGAAACTCGTATTACCATGCGCGAGTACCATGCTGCTGTTGCGAAAGCAAAGAAAGAGCTGGCAACCAGAATGGAGGAAACGAGAACACATCTAGTAGCTCGGCTAGCCCAAACAACGGCAAAGATGTCGTTCACGAAGCCTGATGCACCGAAAACTTCGACCGAAAACCCGGAAGATGTTTAAACGAGCGGCACAGGCTTGTCTACTACTCCCTTTGGTGACACCTTTGGGCTGCGTTCATCGCTATGCCTCCGGGTATATAGAGAGCCAACCAATAGGGGCATTTGTTATCAGAGGTGATTCCGGTACAAGCCTTGGCGCGACGCCAACAATCACAACTCTGGAGATAAAACGGCCCTTCTTCCTAGCCGGAAACAAGAGCCGCAAAATGACCTTTACCTTCGAGAAAGAAGGCTACCTTTCTACAACAAGAGTAGTTCATATAAGCAACTGGAGTCGCCGTGGGGCGACTGGAGTGTTGCCGTTCAGGATTGCAGCCGCTCTTCAAAAGCCCCAAACGTTTCCATGACCTCCATCATGCCCTCGTTCTTTAGGTCTTGCCTAGATGCTTTGTCCTGCCGCTAACAAACGCAACCAGGCCGATTGTTGCGAAAACCTCATTCTCGTTCTTCGGAGCCAAACATGACTACTACACCTCAGCTCCCGATAGCGTCGGTTTAGCATTACGCCATCTTCGGACACATTGGGGGCCTATAAACACCCACGCTGCCGAGATACGCCTTGAGTGCGATAATCTGCTGAAGCAGGTTCAGGCAGAAGTCGATAAAGGCAACTATTCAGACACTGCTAACACCTGAGATCATGTTAGTGCAAAGCGATAACGTCGCTGCTTCTGCAAAGCGGTCTTGTCATCATGAAGCGTCGTAGTCGTGGCGCGGTGCGTAATGTGGGAATCGACGTACTCTGTCGATTTCCAAGGACTGTGGGAAGAGTTGGACAGTTTCATCGTTCCACGCTTTCCATCAGGCCGTCATTTCCACCGCTTCTGCCGCCGGCGCGTTCGGCTGTTCGTAGTCGGGGCCATAGACGTTGCGCGGGCGCTTCTTGTACCCGAGCTTCTCGCTGTTGGTCTGCACCTTTGGCTCGTGTTTTACCTCCTGCGCTGCCTTGATCAGCGACAGAGCATGGCTGAGTCGTTTGTTCTCGACGACCGCAGTGTGGCTGACACGCTGGTCCTTGCTGAAGAGGCGGTAGGGAAGCGTGTGACCCTTGGATCGGACCTCGGGCCTGCCATCCGGGAACTCGTACAGATCAACGTACTTGCCGCCCAGACCTTCAGAGAGCTGGCAAAGCATGGAACGGTGAAATTGTCCCACCCTTCGCACCGCCCCTTGGAAGACGCCGGCACTGCCGGCGTCTCCACATCCCACCGCTCCGACGACGGGTATATGTATGTAATGACGAAAATACCCGGAGCTAGATCGGAGGAGCCCCAGTGGTCTTTGTGTTCCAGGCGGCACGCTCCCGGTGGAATGGCCCGCTGTCACTGAGAATGAGTTCGTTCCCTTTGAGCTGAAGGGTGGGCACATCGGGCGCGCAAGCGAGCGGTCCTGATCCGAGAGACGTGCCTTTGTTGCACCAGAGCGCGAACACGGCTTTCACCTCGCGGTAGGGCTGGCCATACTTGGTTAAAACGGACTCCCGAAACTATTGTCGGTCGGCGTCCGTTGGCGTCACTGCCTCGTAGTGGATCGACGTGAGCTGTTCGGGCCGGGCTGGATCGAACGGATAAGTCTCGGTGAAGGTCAGGAGAGTTCTGAAGCGGTTGGTGGTGTACAGCGCGTGAGAGGTGTATTTCTGGCCGGGAGTGAACTGCGCATTGGAAGTATCTGGATACGCCGGTTGGATTGCAGCAATGAGCTGTGATCGCGGCGGCGGCTTCCTTGGCGGTCATGCCGGGTTTCAGAGTGAGGATGTCGAACGTCGCGGGGTCAGCCTGGTTTGGAATGTCGATCATGCCACTTGCGGGCGCGCCGGTGGCTGCGCGAGCGAGGAGCGTGGCCCCTGCCGCGCCCTGAGCTGCGATCTGCTGCCCGCCCTGGGTCGTAATGGTCACATCAAGGCCCAAACCCAACATTGACACTGGTGGCGACTTCAGTTTAACCGGAACTGTAGAGCTGCGAAGTGGGAGCAGCGGGTCTGGGCCAAGTGTCCGATATGCCCGCTTTACGGACGAATGACCAGCGGATCAGTTCCGCGCAAGCCGATTTCCCAATCATGCGATTATGAGTAAGGTCCGTCCCTCGGCAGCCTAATAACAGTTAGGTTGCCGACGGCCTGATGCGCACACGAGGAAAAGGGAATGGGCGCTCTGCTCTCGGTCAAAGCTCGCAGGTCTCCCTACGTCCTGGCGGAGCGGGCTCTTTTAGTTTATCTGCTATTCGTTCCCCAGCAAGGACCTGCGCAAACGCCTTCTACTTCTTCTCCGCCATACTCACTGAGCGTTACGGTGAATGAGGTGGAAATTACCTTCCATGCCGCCGATGCTAATAACCTGCCGGTCCTTGATCTCAAGCCGCAGGAAGTAGATGTTTTCGACAATGAGAAGGGTCCGGGCCAGATTATTAGCATGCAGCAGCTACGAGACCGCAGTATTCATACAGCCTTGGTCATAGATACGAGTGGATCAGTTGCGGCAAACGTAAGCCATAGTCGTGCTGAGGCGCAGGAAGCCGTTCAGAAACTGCTAGTTCAGGCAGATGATAGGGGTACCGCCGTGGCGTTTGGCCGATCGAGGCGCGTCGTCCAGAGCTGGACCCACCAGAAAAGTAGCCTTGCAAATAGCATTGCAGAGATTGGTGTAGGTTCGCGTGACCCCATTGACGGTACGAGCGTGTACGACACCCTGTTGAGTACCTGTCTCTATGAGTTCGGCAAAAGCGCAGGTCCGATTGCCGCCAACGTCATCTTGTTGTTCTCGGATGGCGAAGACACGGCGAGCCACGTGACCTTGCGAGCGGCGGTAGATAACTGCCGCCAGAGCCACACAGTGGTTTACGCATTCAGCCCCAAACCAGTTTCCGGAACGCTTTCTCTTGGCGCATCCACGCTACGGCAGATCACTGAGCAAACCGGTGGCCGCCTTTTCTACGCGGATGATCCTGACGGCAACATTCAAGCTGATCTAGAAACCGTGGAATTGGATCTTCGAAACGAATACTTCCTGCTCTACCGACCCAAAACCCTCATCCACAACGGCGCATTTCACAAAATTGTTCTCGTCGGCCCCGAGCGCGTGGTGAAGATCGTCGGTACCTCTGGTTTTTATGCGCCCGCCCATTGAGTGGAGCCCCGCCTAGCCGTCACGCCCGGACCAAGGCCCCGTACAAGGCGCCCCGCACTCTCAAACGGATTAGTCCTCCTAAACGCTCCTTTCGTCACTTGGGCGGCAAGTCGTCGTCTCGGACAGTCACCCACGACAACTCCGGTTGCCGTTGAACGAAATGTTCAAAGCAGCCGATATAGTAAAAATGCTATATTCAATAGGTGGCTGCACCGATCAAAACTCGCCGCGCGGCAATCTCTTGGGAGGGCGACTCTCGGGAGGTCCTGCGTGAGTGGCCAAAGCCCATCCGGGAAGACTTCGGCGTGGCGCTCGGGGAGATGCAGGAAGGGAAGACGGCGGCCTTTCCAGTCAGACCTATGCCGTCGATTGCGGCTGGCGTCTTCGAGCTCAAAGATTCGGACGAGAGCAAGTGGTACCGCCTGGTCTACCTGGCGCGCTTGGAAGACACCATATACGTTCTGCACTGCTTCACGAAGAACACGGCTAAAACGGAAAAGCGGGATCTGGCGACAGCCGAACAGCGTTGGAAACAGGTGCAGCAAAGGTTACGGGAGGAGCAAAGGAATGAAAAGCAAAAGCAGCAGCGAGGAAAGAGCCCCACACCTAACGCGGGGAAGCGTGCTCGATGATCTTGGCTTCAGCCCTTCCGAAGCCCTGGAGATCAAGGTGAAGGCAGAGATTTACCGCGATCTGCTCCAGTACATCAAGGAGCGTGGGTTTGCGCAGCAGGAGCTCGGTACGCTCCTGGGCATTCACCAGCCAGACGTGAGCAATCTCCTGAACGGCCGTGTATCGAAGTTCAGCGTCAGCAAGCTCATCAAGTTCGCTGGCAAATTGAACCTTGGGGCACAGGTGAAGCTCACAAAACCCAAACCAGGTAAGCTGCCGGTCGTCATCGCATCTGGCAAAACACACAAACGAGTCCCTACTTTAGCCTAGTGCCTTGCTGTTGACCTCTACTAAGTCTGCAGGTCGGTGACAAGCGCCATACGCAACGCCAGTCCCACACCAGCATTCGTGATGAGAGCGAATTGTTCTGAGGTGCGTTGCTGCGTTAAACGCGTGGGAAGTTGGACCAGGCCAATAACCTGCCCAGTAGTCGAGGATCGGCTTCCCGGCTCCGACTGCAGGCTGGACTAGAACAGGCTTGTCATTCAAGAGTGTTTCGCCCGGTCGTAGCACCCGCAGTAGGGTTCCCGTAGGCGGAAAACCCCGGAAGAGCTGGCGCGTCCTGAGCCAGATCAGGTGACGCGCTACAAACAACGTAGCCTGTTCCAAGAACTGGCTTATCCGCTTTCTCGTCGGATCGTATTGAAACTCCGGTGCTGAGTAGATACAGAGGCCGGGCACGTTCTTGTGGTTCCAGACAATCATTTGATCAAAACGAGGGTGAGGATGCACCAACGAATAGTGTTCCGGAAAGACCGGGTTCAATAGATAAGCACGTGGATGTGCAGGCGCTGGCTGCATCAAGATCAGCAGCTTACAACGAACACCCATGCCGATCAGGAGCGGGTCGGCCCAATGTGGTTTTCCTAAACTTTCTTCTCGAATGCGCCCACTTGAAACCCAGATCGGCTCGCTGATCTCAACATTGTGGAGAAAGGGCTTTGCCACGTTGTCGGATGCAAAGGGCTGAATCTCTCCTATCCAAGCGCTGTCCGCGTTTGACCCCTCTGGCACAATTACCCGCGTGAATTGAGGGTAGTCTGCCGAAAGAGACGTCGCAATCTGCGACGCCTCCAAGGAAAAGATTGAGGCGGCCACTAGAGCCGCGTCCAGTCCCCACGTACACAGTGAGAACGTGCAGGCGGAACCGGCCGGTAGGGAGGAGGCACAACGATGGGCTTTGAAGAACATTCCGGGAGCGATCCCAGATTGTCTGTGGTGTAGTGATCGCGCTTCGTGATCAAGAACTTGTGGCCATCGCGCTCTTCGACCTCTACGACAGCCTCATGCCCCCTCTCATCGCGAACGACGAAACGAACAGTCTTCGATTCAATCTGATTAATAGCTTCCGCCTCAGTAAAGCGGATTTCTGCGCTATTGGTGGTGTCGATGCAGCCGATCGACTCAATACGCCCATGCAGAGCGTGCTTCTTCGTGCAATTGATGAGGAGTGTCTTCATCGCATTTGCCTCAGCGCCACCGGTCCGTTAAATGGTGGGGTGGTACTTGTGGGAGGTTCATCCCGTCGATGAGCAATGCGATGAGGCTCGGAATTATGGCATCATAGTCCGCAGCGGCGCTTCATCACATGGAGTGGCTGGGTGAACCGTTGGTTCGCCACCCGATGCCGGCCCGCTCGTAACGGGCCGGCATCCTCTCTCTTCCCAATACAGTTCAACGGCACCGAAATTGAGATGAGTTCCATCATCATCAAGATAGAACCGTAATGCCTCGAATGTCAAGCATGCATCAAATAGTAATCTATAATGTAGGCATTAGCTACACTATAAAGATTTCGATTGACATAATATGGATATGTGTCAAGATAGCCCTGTGAAGAGCTTGGAAAAACGGCCTGCGTTGATAGATTTCACCACTGCTGTGAATGTGGCATTTGGCTCCAAGCTTAGGCGGTTACGCCGCGCTCAAGAAATTTCCCAAGGGGAACTCGCCTCTCGTGTCGGCTTGTCTCGTGTAACTGTGGCCACCATCGAGGGAGGCAAACAAAACACGCAACTTCACCAAATGTTCCTCTTCGCACGGGCCTTGGATGTCCCCCTGGAAGAGCTGGTGCCGACCATCCAAGAAGTCGAACAGCACCGAGCTTCTGGTCAACTCGGGGGCGAGGTCGATACGTCAGGTGTCCTGTTTTTGCGGGATGCACGGGAGCTGCTACTCCAGTTGAAGAGAGGTTCTGAGCATGAAACAGCTGACAAGAAAGCAGATTGAACAGCAGGTTTTCGATTTATTGATTGAGCATGACATCGATTCCGTGCCCGTTCCGGTCGAAGCCATTGCGCGAGCCGAGGGGCTCCCCATTGTTGAGACCGAAATGGAGGCTGACGTTTCCGGAGCGCTAATCCGGAGCGGCAACCTACAGGGGATCGCAATCAATGCATCCCAGATGCCTGTCCGGAAACGCTTCACCGTGGCACATGAGCTCGCGCATTTTCTACTCAACCACGTGGACAAAGATCATGTCGATTGGCAGTTCACGGTCATTCGACGCGATGGCAGGTCTTCTGAAGCGGAAGACGACCAAGAAATAGCAGCGAATTTTTTTGCAGCAAGTCTTTTGATGCCGAAGCATCTGTTGCGGCAAGACGTTGAGCGTCATAAGCGGTTCGACGGCGAGATTCTGCTAGACGATAGTGATGTCCTGCTGCTGGCCAAGAAGTACAAAGTTAGCGAAGCAGCGATGCGTTACCGTCTTCAAAATCTGAGTTTTATGTCCTGGGCTTGATTAGCTTAGCGACCCAATCCCATCCCGTACCCATGCTTGTGTGCAATCTCCAGCTGCGGCTCGATTGCCTGCTCTAGCTTCAGCTCTGGCACATGGGCGCTCTGTTTCGAAACGTCATGCCCCAGCGCGGCTCCCAGCGCCGATCGATCATTCGTAAAGAGCTGCGCATCGTGCGCTCCACGCGAGACGGCGACATAGGCCATGCGATTGTTGAGCAGATCCTTGGCTCCAAGCTCGGTATCGACATTGATTAGAACGCGGTCGGCGGTCTGACCCTGACTGGAATGGCTGGTCACGGCATAACCATGATCGATGTGGGGATGCTTGGCCGGATCGATCTCAACCGAACGGCCGCTGTCCATCAGGAGCGTCATCCGGTTCTCGCCGATGCTTTCGACCGTCCCCAGCTCACGGTTCGCTAGATTTAGCTCTGACGACGGGGCGGTGAGCTGCACCCGGTCTCCACTTGAAAACGCTCGTTCCTCTTCGCGGTAGATCGAAATTCCTTGCTGCCGGCGCGGGTCGTAGGTCCTCTCCGTGCCGTCCGCAAGCTCGACCGTAAGCCGATTGTTCGGAGCGTCCACACTTTTGACCTGGGCATACTCGCCTTTGGAGATGCCGGTCTCCTGAGAGCTGCGGCTATAAAGGAGCACGTCGCCGGCGTTGTACCGTGCCGCCCATATGCGGTCCGCGCCGGTGAGGTCCTGACGCGGCACCAGTACCTCGGTCCGATGCTCTTCCCTGCCGACGATACCCCTGGTCTGCAGCTCACCGTGGATCGCCTGGTTGATCTCCATGCGCGAGCGGTTGTCGGGCGAGACGACCAGCGTGTTTTCGGGTGACTTGGCGTACTCCTTTGCGATCGCCTCGATCCGCTGGGTGTGGCCCTTCACCTCATGGATACGGCCCTGCCGCTCCAAGGGTCGTCTAAAAGCAGCGACTGGGTTGCCTTATCGACCCATATCCCGGTAGTGGTTGCCTCGACGCGTACTCCTGGCCATAGCAGCCGAAGCTGAGCAATCGCTTCCCTCGCGTGTTGGCGAGCCCGTCGCGGATTCTTATCCTGAGGAAACTGCTGTGCAAGAGCAGACCAAGGGATTAGTGATTCGTTCTTAGCGGCGTAGCACCGGTAGTACAGCCAGAGAACCATATCCTGGACCTGGGAGTTCCCTTTTGTCTGTAGCCAGAGAGCGCGTGGAACCGCAACGTGGTGTTTCCGAATGTCATGGAAGAGGGTTTGGTTGATGCTGATACCAAACGGGGCGGGGGGAAGTTCTGGGGCCTCGGCGGGGTATCCGAGGCTGTGTTGGTCGGGGTTAAACTTCCTGCCTGTGATCGAAGGCGGGAGGTTGTAGGTGTCGATGATGGAAAAGTTCTTGCCCGCGATGCCAGAGGCGTCTTGACGCTCGATGTTGATGTTCAGGCCGCTGATACGGTGAAACCTGTCACGAAGGTCCTTGTTATTCTTACCTGACCGCTTAAGGCCCATTTCCTTCTGATATTCCCAGGCGGATTCCCAGGCGATCATGGGCGACTCGGAGTTGATTGCGCGATCGAAGACCCATGCGAGCAGTTTGCGGTCTGAGCCAAAGGGCAGCGGAACGTCTGGAATGCCAGTGCTAAACGTAACTGTAAGGGTCGATCCATCCCCAAGCCGTGCGGTGCGGGTGACGTGAGTTTCGGTGGTTGCGCTGTATGGCAAGGTGCAGAGCAACATGGCTTGGGCGATCTTGATAACTTCGTCGCCAAGCTTGCCGGTGTTGCGGTCGTCCAGGAGCTGGCCAAGACGCAGCGCCTGCTTGCCTTTTGCGATCCGCTTTTCTGCAGCCCGGTCGCGTACGGTCGATTTGGACGATGGCTCAGCTTCGACGGGAGGCGCTTCGATCGTGTGGGGTTTAGGGGACATTGCTTCCTCAAAATCTGAAAAGCCACATGTAGAAGTGTCTACACCTCTACATGGCAACTCTTTGCTCAGGCGATAGGTGGAAGATCGTACTTCCGAAAGAGATCGTTCAGAGCTTCCTGAAGGAGCTCCTGCATGGTTCTATCCTTGTCGAGAGCGACTTTCTTGATCTGCTTCGATACTTCGGGATCGAAGAATCCGGTGATAGGCTTCTTCCCTGCCCTGGATGGAGCGACGGCTTGTAAGAGCCTCGGTCCCTGGGTTCCCTGCTCCCTGGGAGCGTCGGGGACGGGCGTATCTGATACCTGCGGCCTAGAAAAAGAATGTCCTGCCGCTTGGCTCAAAGCCTGTGCCATTGAATTACGTTTCACGAATTTCCTCCTGCCTCCCTACATGTTGACTTGAAGTCATGACGCCTTGTCTACAAAACACAAGCATGGCCGGACCAGATCACTTGTTGCTATTTCTACAAGTTGCGTTGGCAACTTGTCTACATGTCTACTTGTTTACGAACCCACTTGTACAACTGGAAGGCTTCTTCGCCTGCCTTGCCAGTCGGCTCATACTCCTGGGCAACCTGGCCGTTCACGAGACAGTGATAATAAGCGGCTCGCATCGACAGGTGAACTGGCGCAATGGGAGCGTCATAGGTACTTATCGCTGCATCTGCTTCCGAGCCAAGCGCACCGCGCGGTGGTACAGCGTTGACGACAACCGCGAACGGTTTTTTGGCCAGCCGTGCAAGCTCGATCGAAGAACCGATGGCCTTCAGGTCGAGCAAGTGTGGCCGACAGGGAATCAGTACAAGATCGGCGGATCGGGCGGCAGCGAGCGATGCGCTCTCAGAGTTCGGCGAGGTGTCGATGACCGCGAAGGCCGCGCCCTGCTTCTCAGCTTCTTGCAAAATCACGTCCAGCCGGTTTACTTGGGCGGGCTGCACAACCGGCGTTTCATCATCACGGAGATCCTTCCAGGTGGCGGCGCTTGCCTGAGGGTCCAAGTCGATAATGACCGTCGTTTTTCCGTCGCGCTCTGCCGCAACGGCGAGGTGAAGGGCTAGCGTGGTCTTTCCCACTCCACCCTTTTGAGAGATGATGGCAACAGTCTTCATGTCTACATGTAATATCGTATTTTGATAGACACTGCAACTAGTTGTCATGTCTACATGACACTAGTTGCAACTGGGTGGCGCTACGGTCGAGCTTACCTCAAACCTCTGAGCAAACTCATCTCCTTCTGCCTCAAGCACTCGAGCGAGTGCATACATCGCCTCGGCCAGCTCCTCGATGGTGTTGAAGCCAACCTCCATCCGACCTCGGCTGAGTGAGATGGAGGAGGGCAGGGAACCAAGACAGATGGGATCGAGATCCCGGCGAACGATGGAGCGCGGCTTGCGGCGAGAGACCTGTGCCGTTTCGGTTCTCACCTGTTCGAAGAGTTCGGCGGTATTGTCGGCGTCGCGGACGCGGTCCAGGAAGCCGGCCAGCACTTCCCGGTCAACGAGCCGGGAGCTGCCGATCTGGACCGAAGGGAGCATCTCGAGCAGTTTCTGGGCAGCGCGTGGCTGCAACTCGAAGAGCTGCTCGAGGTCATGGCGATCATAATGCGACCGGACGGAGTTCGCGACCGATCGGAGGATGATGTGCAGGCGAGGGAGCCAGGAGATGGGGCGGGGCATCGGGTTTTTGATGGTCTCCTTAAAGGCGCTAAACAGCAGCAACAAGGCTAGTTTAGGAGCTCTCAGGCGGGAGGGATATAACTGCGCGAATGCGCATTTATATTTTCTTCTGAGTGCATTTATTACCCACGACAATGATGATTGTCGTGGTAATCTGCATTCGTGACTGATTTAGCTGTTTTGGACGTTCCTCTCGACTCAAGCGCTGGATCAGCAGGGCAGGGAAGTGCTCCCGCCTTAACTCCAGCCCAGGCCACCCTCCGCCGGCTGGTCCTCGACACCCTTCCCTCAGCGCACTCGCGCCGCAATTACGCGACCGCCCTCGAAAGCCTCTTCCGGTTCGCTGCCAGCCGACCTCTCACGCGGGCGCTGCTGATGGAGTACCGGGTCAGCCTGGCTGACCTCGCGCCGTCGACCATCAACGTCCGGCTCTCGGCCATCCGCCGGATGGTGTCCGAAGCGCAGAAGAACGGCATGCTCGGGGTCGAGGAGGCCGGTCAGCTGACCTCGATTCCGAACATCCGGCAGGCTGGAACCCGGATCGGGAACTGGTTGACCAGGGAGCAGGCCAAAGAGTTGCTGGCCGTCACTTGTGCGTATAGAGCTTTGGACGGCTGATGCTGAGACTCGAACAGGCGCTCGGCCTTCGCGTATAGAGGCTGCGCTTCAGCCCACTCGTTTCCCCACGCTAGTTCATCGGCACGTTCAAGCAGACCCGCTGCCGACTCCGGGGGAGCGAAGGAGTGATGCGGAGCGATCGCGTAAAAGTAAGCGCACCCCAGAACCACCACAATCGTTCCTGTCGCCACCCCAAACCATCGCAGCCCGGCCCGAATCCTCATACTGCAATCCTACGCGGGACATACACACTTTTGTGTGTGTTCCGTTTGTTTACTGCCGGCTTGCGTTATAACGCTCGTGGCGAGTTTAGATAAGGCAAAGGGTCATGGTGGAGCTACAACGCTCGCCTTGACGCCTTTCTGCTCGATTGGCGATGGGTCTAGTTCTTTAGCCAATACAGCTCAATACCCCCACCCTCATTAGGAAGGTTTGGCTTTTGCAGTTGTTGTTGCTTTTGTAGTTGTTGTTGCTTTTGCAGTTGGTTTTTTGCGATTTTCCGCGTCTTCCACATTGCCTACGTCCTGCTACTTCTCTGTCTCTTTTTGAATACTTCTTGCTTCCCTATTAACAGCGCCCCGGAAGTACGGCGATTTCGCCCCGGAAGTGCGGAAAATCCGCCCCGGAAGTACGGTAATTGCGCCCCGGAAGCACGGTCGCCGCTGGCGGTTTTGCTCCTTCGGTGGAAACGCATCAGCCGCTCGAGCAGCGTGCGGAGGAGCGACTCTTCCGGTTGGATTTGTACCACCGGCTTGCGGTATTTCCGGTGGAGGTTCCGGCACTGCGCGAACGGATGAGCGATATTCCGTTGCTGGTCGGGCATTTTCTCGAACGGATGGGCCAGGGTATGCCACGAAAGGAGATTTCGGGAGACGCACTGGCGAAGTTCCAGGAGTATCACTGGCCTGGCAATGTGCGCGAGCTGATGCACGTGCTTGAGCGCGGAGCGATTCTGGCCGGGGACCGCCCAGGGATAGGATCGGAAGAGATTCGCATTCGCCGGACGCAGAGAGTGTGATCGTCCGATGCGTCTGATTGGTTCCAGTCGCTTCCGGAGCGGTACTGTTCCGCATCTCTCAGCACATTAGTCTAGGAGGCGCTGAGTTGAAAAAAGTGCCGGAGCGACCAGCAGTCCGCTCCGGCTGCGCAAACTCTGGTAATTGCTGGCCGTCAGGCTACGGCTCGCCGCGAGTCCGTGGTCTCTCGTCGGTTGAGATTCACCGAGACAATCTTCGAGACGCCGGGCTCCTGCATGGTGACGCCGTAGATGACATCGGCCTGGTTCATGGTGCGTTTGCTGTGTGTGATCACCACGAACTGCGTGGATGCGCTCATGTCAGCAATAAGCCTGGCGAAGCGGCCTACATTCGTCTCATCGAGAGGTGCATCCACCTCGTCAAGTACACAGAAGGGCGCGGGCTGGAACTGGAAGATACCAACCAGGAGCGAGAGCGCGGTGAGCGCTTTTTCTCCTCCAGATAGCAGGAGGATGTTCTGCAGCTTCTTGCCTGGAGGGGAGGCGAGAATGTCGACTCCCGACTCCGCGGAATTTTCCGCGTCTATGAGCTTCATCGAAGCTTGTCCACCGCCAAAGAGTTTCGTGAAGGTAAGAGAGAAATTTTCGTTGATGATCTTGAAGGCTTCGTCGAACTTGATCCGGGAGACATCGTCGATCTCCTTGATGGCTTCTCGCGTGTTTTCGATTGACTCAAGGAGGTCCTTGCGCTGGGTCTCGAGGAAGCTGTGCCGCTGGGCAGTCTCCGAGTACTCCTCAAGAGCCATCATGTTGACCGGTCCCATGGCTTCGAGACGCTGCTTGAGCGAGCGCGACTCCTCCTCTTCCGTGTGGAGCACGTCGCCTTCAATGCGAGCGATCGTTTTGTCCTGCCGAAGGACGACGGCTTCAACGGAGAGATCATTGACGCAGGTAGTCTCAAGATGCTCGATGTCGGAGGCAAGCCTCGCAGCGCGAGCAGAGATCCCGGCTCGCGCTTCCCGAAGTGCTTCCGTATGATGGCGGAGGGCGCGAAGGCGGACGTCGAGATCGGTCATCAACGCTCGAAGGGACTGGGCCTCAGCGGTCCGGCGAGCGCCCTCGTAGACGGCGGTAGTGCGTGTTTCTGAGAGTGTGGTGTGCTGGGTGGCGAGGACGGCAGTCTCTTCTTCGCGACGCTGTTTTTCGGCGCTGGCTGCGGCGAGTTGGTGATCGATCTGCTGAATACGCTGGCTCTGCCCGTTGTACAGCCGTGTGGTCTGCTCGAAATTGGCAGTGGCGTTACGACGGCGCTCTTCGAGACCAGCCAAAGCGGCAGCGGCGGTCGCGGCGGCTGCCTGGAGTTCTTCACGCTGCCGTCGAAGGCGCTCCAACTGCACATGTAGATCTGCAAGCTTCAGTTCAGCGGCACTGCGCTGTGCCTCGAGGCTGGCTGCCTCCTCCTGACGGCGGGCAATCAGATCTTCTTTCTGCTTGCGAGCGTCGCCGTTGCGGGCGAAGGAGAGTTGCCACTCGAGGATGCGCCGGTCAAGCCGCGCAACTTCGGCCTCAATGTGGCGGAGCGCCGCGCCGGAGTTGGCGGACTCGTGTTCGAAGTCGCGACGCTCGTGAGTCTTCCGGTCGATGTCCGCATTGAGAAGCACGATCTGCTGCTGTAAGGCGGCTGTGGCCTGGTCGGTCCTAGCAAGCTCCTGCTCGGCAACTTCGATCTTCTGCTGAAGTTCTCCCAGCTCTCGTTTGAGGGCGAGCGGGCCCTGCGCGCTGGGGCGTCCACCGGTAACGGTGGTGTTATGGAAGGTCTCGCCTGTGGGCGATAGGAAATATGCCTGGGGATGCTGGAGGGCAAGAGTACGGGCGGTCGCGGAATCCAGAGTGATGAATCCTTGGCGGAGCCGAAGGAGGGTACTTTCGAGGGAGGCGGCGAGTTCGGGTTTGACGCGGATGCAGTCGCGGAGGGGAACCGCGCCTTCGAAGGAGAGAAGCGGCGACTCAGACACAACCCTATCGCGGTGCGACTGCAGTGAGGATGGGGCACCCAGATCGGTGCTCGATTGCGTGGAGCCCGGGTGCATAGAGTCCGGGGGGTGAACGAGAAAGGTAGCGCGTCCGGCTATGTCCTTCTGGAGCATGCGGATCCCGTCATCTGCGGAGTTCCATGACTGCACGACGATGTAGTTCAGCTCATCGCGGAGGTACTCGTCGATGATGTTTTCGTACTGGCTGTCGACTTCGAGGAAGTCGGCCAGGGTTCCCAGGGGAACCCTGGCCGAGGGATTCTGCTTCTGTTGATTGGCGCTTGCACGGAAAAGGTTGCGAACGGTATCGGTGGAGTAGCTATGCTCACGAATGAGGGATTCGAGCGAGTTCCTGCGTCCAGCCAGCGTTGCGCGTTCGCTGCGAAGCTGATCACCACGGCCTTTCGATTGCGCCTCTTCAGAACGGCTGGTGTTGACCTGTTCACGCAATGTCGCAATGTCGGTTTCGAGGGATCTGAGACGCAGCGTTACATCCTCAAAGCTCAGCTTCATTTGTCCGCGCTGAAGCCCAAGCGTTTCAAGCTCCTGACGCGCAGTGTTGGACTCACGCGTGAGGCGGTCAGCCTCGCTGACGAGGCTGCTCAGAGTGGCCGCGGCCTGCGTCTCGTCGTGACGGCTTTGCCCGGTGCGCTCCATTATTTGCATTGTTGTCCGGCGGTTTTGCTCAGCCTGCTGCTCGGCCAGCGATACCGCGCGAATGGCCTCAGCGGCGGCCTGCTGTTGCCGCTGCACATCCGCGTGCGACGTAGCGGACTCTGCGTTGGCGGTCTCAACAAAGCTGCGTTGTGTCTCGAGGTCTCCTGAGAGCGACGCAAGCTGGCCACGGGCCTGCCTAAGATCCTCTTCGCCCAGAGCGAGACGGCCGGTCAGCTCGACGACGCGATCCACATTGGCGGCAGTGCGGGCGGTGATGCGCTCTAGCTCCACAGCGGACTGATTGGCTGCCGTGTTGGCCTCGCGGATCTGCGCGTCGAGCGTGTAACCGTCGCGAACGCCGTCAGTATGCGCGGCATCCATGATCTCAACCGCGGCGGACTGGGCATCGACCTGGATGGTCAGTGCGGCTATCTTCTCGGTTGCAGCAGCCTGATCAGCATCGAGCTGGCACAGGCGACTGGCGAGGACAATACGGAGGCGGGTTCGAAGATCGTCGCGCAATGCGCTGTAGCGCTCGGCCTTGGCGGCCTGGCGCTTGAGCGTGCCCATCTGCTTTGTGACTTCTTCGAAGATGTCGTTGACACGGGAGAGATTCTGTCTGGCGGACTCGAGCCGCAGTTCCGCTAGGCGCTTCTTTGTCTTGAATCGCGTGATGCCCGCCGCCTCCTCTATGATGCTGCGACGATCGTGAGGTTTGGAGCTGAGGAGTTGGCCAATGCGTTCCTGGCCGATGATGGCGTAGGATTCGCCGCCCAAGCCGGTGCCCATGAAGATATCCTGGATGTCGCGAAGGCGGCAGATTTTGCCGTTGAGGAGATATTCGGAGTCGCCGGTGCGAAAGAGGCGGCGGGTAATGGTGAGCTCTCCGGCACGGACAGGGGCGCGGCCGAATTTGCGGCGTCTGATTTTCAAGACAACATTGTTCGAGTTGACGACGTCTGCTGCTTCGGCGATGGCTTTCGATTGATTGACGGCTTTAGACTCACCTGGAACTTTAGATTCGACTGGGAGTTCACTCGGTAGGGCTGGAACTCCGCCCTCGATCACGGTGCCCGGTTGCGCGTCGGCGACTGCCCCTTCGGTCTCCACTGCGCGCTGGGCGCGCAGCGTTGTTTCGTCCCAATCGCTGGTGCCGTCGATGAACACGACACCAATCGCATCAGGAGCTGCTTCCTCGTCTTCCACGTTCAGACTCGCGCCGTTGTAGACCTCAGGATCGACAAGGGTGAGTGAAACCTCGGCCATCCCTGTGGGCTTGCGGTCACGAGTTCCGGCGAAAATGACGTCCTCCATCTTGAGTCCACGGAGCGACTTGGCTGACTGCTCACCGAGAACCCAGGTAATAGCGTCGGAGATGTTGGATTTGCCGCAGCCATTCGGACCGACAATCGCGGCGATCCCTCCACCAGAGAGCTGGAGCTCGGTGCGATCGCAGAAAGACTTGAAGCCGAGAATCTGGACTTTCTTGAGCTTGAGCAAACACAACCTCACGACGGTGCATAAGAGTACACAGCTAGGACACGTTTTACTCTAGTCGCGGCTAAACCCTGAATCAACGGAAATACCCTATACGTTGTGGATAAAGGTGGGCGTAACCCTACGAATAGGTCGGGAGTGCGCTAGAGGATACAGCAGCAGCCAGAGAGTCCGGTATGTAAAGGTGCTCTATCGAACTGACAATTCTCGTGCAGCAGGTAGCTGCTGTCCATCGGCAATGGTCATTACCTTTGCAGATTCTTCTTGCTTTCTCCTGCAGCCTCTCTCCCGTCGACACGGGACTTCTCGAACTATCTAGTTCCCCTTATATCTGCCGAGGTGTTTAAGCGAGGGTTGGACATGACTCGTGTGTCATGACGGATGCCCGGTTCTTGGAGGCGGCCTGGTGTGACACCGCTCATGGACCCGCTGCGATCATTAACGCCGCGGATGTTCTCATCTGTATCGTAAAAGGTCATGATTTGCCTTCGAGCGATACGCTTTCTATATAATCCAGATCATCTACCTTTCATCACGCAACCGACGCTCCTGCTGATCGGTGGTGGCAGGTGTTCCTGGCAATGAGTTAGGCTGATAGCGACCACGGGCGGACCGGTGGCACTTTGATTTACAGGATTTACTGAGGAGCGTGGCATGAAGAAGGCTGTTGTTGCATCTCTCCTGGCGGTCGCGAGCATCGCACCTGCTGCGCAAAAAATGTTTGCAGAACCTCTGTCGAATTTACTTGGACTGCAGACTGCACCTGCAACGCAGACTACACCTGCGACTCCTGCAACGCAGACTACACCTGCGACTCCTGCAACGCAGACTGCACCAGCCACACAGGCAGCGCCTGCTGCACCAGGCGCGCAGGCGGGGTCTGGTATCCAGATGTCCCCAGCAGAGTATAAGGTTTACAATGATGCGATTAGTCAAACCGCACCGGCGGCCAAGGCCGCGGCTCTTGAAGCTTACCTGACGGCCTATCCGCAATCTGCCGTCAAGAACGACACATTGCAGCAGCTTATGCTGGCCTATAGTCAGGTACCGGATCAGGCAAAGACTCTGGATGCGGCCGATCGTCTGGTCCAGGTCGATCCTAACAACCTGCGCGCGCTCACGTTCGAGGTGTACTTCCGCAAGGCTAGCGCTGACCAATTGACTGATCCCGCAGCAAAGCAGACTGCTCTGGACAAGGCCGCTGATTTTGCGACCAAGGGACTCGCCGCGACCAAGCCTGCCGAGATGAGCGAGGCCGATTTTACAACGGTGAAGACCAGCGCAACGCCGATCTTCGACAGCGCGATCGCAACGGCTGCCCTGAACAAGAAGGATACTGCGACGGCGATTACGGACTACAAAGCAGAGCTTGCAGCCGTACCGGTCGATCAGACGACCAAGCCCGGTCCGATCCTTCAAGACACGTTTTTCTTAGGGTCGGCCTATCTGCAATCCACGCCTCCTGATCTGCTGGACTGCGCCTTCTATGTGGCTCGTTTTGTGGCCTACGCACCCGATCCGTACAAGTCGCAGATGCTGCCAACCGCGCAATATTGCTACAAGAAGTACCACGGGAGCGCGGATGGCTACGATGCACTGGCGGCACTGGCGCAGGCAAATCTGAACCCGCCGGACAACCTTGCTACGACGATTACACCTGCACCGAAGGCATCGGACATCGCTCACCAGACTGTAACCAGCACCGCCGATCTGGCAACATTGGCCCTGAGCGATAAGGAGTTTATTCTGCAAAACGGCACGCCTGAAGATGCCGACAAGGTCTTCGCGACCATCAAGGGTAAAGAGGTGCAGATTCCGGATGCGGTAGTCGTTACAGCGACGGATAGCTCGCTGCAGGTGGCGGTTTCAGATGACGCTATGCAGGCCACCCCGAAGGTTGCCGACTTTACGTTCACGATGAAAGAGCCGCTGAAAACGGTTCCGCCAGTCGGCGACAAGGTTACGCTGACCGGCACGTACGCCTCCTATACGCAGTCGCCGCTGATGATCACCATGAGCGACGGTGCCGTAGTAGTAAAGAAGGCTCCGGTACGAAAGGCTACTGCGCCGGTACGCCGCCGCCGGTAAGCCGATCCGTTAGCTTCACCAGGAGGCAGTCCTTCGGGCTGCCTCCTAATCGTTAACTGGTTGATCAAAGTGCCTGCCGTTTCCCACCAGTCCGTAACACTCAGCAATGCTTCAGCCGGCATCATCATCATGAATCAGAGAAGCCGATTCCATGTTGCGTTCTTCAGGCGTCTTAGAAGGAAAGCATTCTTGTTAGATCTGCGGCGAAGACAGGCTGCATTGGCATTGGGTTCAGGAGAAATGCGCAGACCCACTCTTCTTCGCCCCCCTGATCGGAGTCGCGAATTCCAGCGACGACCGTCACTGCGTACCAGCCGGGGCTGATTTGGATGGGGCGTTCAAGGCTCGAGAGCGGGTGCTCCTCTTGCCCGGTAGGCAGACTCCCGGGCGTCCAACGCTGCAGCCGGTCCGTATTGCAGAGCAGCAACTCTCCCGTTTCCGTCCCGAGGATAAATCCTGTAGAGAAGAGCATGCTGGTGAGTGGAAGGGGCGCGTTTTGCGTCTCTGTGGAACGAATCGTAACGGTGTAATGGCCCTGCTCAACGCCGAGCGCGGGAACGATAGCACCCTCACGATAGGCTGCATGCGGAAAGCTCTTGCGGGTGAGAGCTTTGACTAGGTCGGAGCCAATGACGGGCTCGCCGCATAACTTATGAACGCGGGCGGGATCAACCAGAAAGAAGGCTCCCTGTGCAGCGTAGAAGTGGCTAGCCTCGCGCGGCTCAAAATAAGCGGGGAGCGCGGTGAGGGAATCGGGGATCGTCATGGCTACTCTCCCAGCATGAGGCGCTGGATGTGGCTGGCGCGGCCAGTTGCCCCATCGCAGGTTATGAGGGCGGCGCACATCTTGGCATCGCCCTTGGCTGCCTCGAACTTGCCTGGCATTCCGGTGAGAAAGCGGTTCAAGACGAGCTCCGTCTCGACCCCAATCACAGAGTCGTACGGCCCGGACATCCCGACATCGGTCTGGTACGCCGTGCCGTTGGGGAGGACGCGCTCGTCGGCTGTGGGGATGTGGGTGTGCGTCCCGAGCAGCGCCGTGACGCGACCGTCGAGGTACCAGCCGAGCGCAACCTTTTCGCTGGTTGCCTCACCGTGCAGGTCAACGAGAATCACCCTAGCGCCAGATTCGGCCGCGATCTGCGCGAGCAACTCGTCGGCCTTACGGAAGGGGTCGTCGCAAGACGACATGAAGACGCGGCCTTGAAGGTTGATGACGGCATAGGGCTGGGCGGGGCTCCCGTCTTTTGCGGGTAGCTCGCCCTGGTAGACGCCGAAGCCGGGAGTGGCAGCGGCGTAGTTGGCGGGGCGAAGAATCCGGCGCCCGGGCTCATGCGAGTCGGCGGGCACGGTCATATATGCAAAGATTTCGCGCTTGTCCCAGATGTGGTTGCCTGTGGTGATGACGTGGGCACCTAAATCGAAGAACTCCTCGGCGAGCGAGGGGGTAATGCCAAAGCCGCCTGCAGCGTTTTCCCCGTTGATGACGAGGAGGTCGACCTGGTGGGTATCGAGGATATGGGGCAGGTGTTCCCGGACGATGTGGCGTCCAGGGGACCCAAAGACATCGCCCACAAAGAGAATCTTCACTGGGAGATGCTAGCACGGGCACCGCCGTGTGTTACTTTGCTCTCCATGGCACAGAGCGCGCGTTTCGCGTTGAGTTTACGAGTTCTGACGGTGCTGGCTACCCATCCCGCGGAGATGCTGACCTCGGCCGCGATTGCAGAGGAGTTGGACGAGAGTGCGGTGATGGTGCGCCGAACGTTCCTCCTGCTGCATAAGGCAGGATGGCTCATGCAAAGGAAGGGACCGAACGGCGGTGCGCAGCTAAAGGTTTCGGCGAAGCAGATCAAGCTGGGCGACCTGTTCGTTGCGGCAACGGGCGAGTGGCTGTCGGGCGACGAGAAGGCAATCGAGCCGCTGCTGAAGAAGGTACGCACAGCGGCGGTGGCAGCGATGAACGAGACGACGCTGGCGCAGGTGGTGAAGCGGGTGAAGAAGGGCTAGTAGCGATCGTTTTGTGGTCTGCCACAAACTCATTCAGAATTTGCCAGATAACCTGTCATCCTGAGCGCAGCGGAGTCCAAGAACTGCGGTTGCCTTACGATGCTGGATCGAGCGGGAAATCCCGCCCGAATGGATTGGAGTGACAGGTGTGGCCAGATGATGAATGCGTCCTGAGAGTTAGAGGACAAGGAACGGCAAAGGCTATCGCAGGTCCTTCGACTCAATGCGTCGCACTTCGCTCAGAATGATAGTCTGCGGGCAAGGGTTGAGGGGAGGACAACCGTGAACCTTCGACTACGCTGCGCTCCGCTCAGGAGGACAGTTTTTTGAAGGCCAGCGGCCGTGTTTGAGCTACTTGGCCTGCGGGCGCATGAGTGGGAAGAGGATCACATCGCGAATGGACTTTGCACCGGTGAGGAGCATGGTGAGGCGGTCGATGCCGATGCCTTCGCCGCCGGTTGGAGGGAGGCCGTAGCCGAGGGCGCGGATGTAGTCCTCGTCCATGGCGTGGGCGTCGTCGCCGCCGCGGTCGCGTTCTTTGAGCTGGTCCTCGAAGCGCTTGCGCTGCTCGTCGGGGTCGTTGAGTTCGGAGAAGGCGTTGCCGACCTCGAAGCCGCCGATGTAGAACTCGAAGCGTTCGACCCAGTCGGGGTCGTCGGGCTTTTGCTTGGAGAGGGGGGAGACGGCGAGGGGGAAGTCGTAGATGATGGTGGGCTGGATGAGGTGGGGTTCGGCTACAATTTCGAAGAGGGTAGCAATTATTTTGCCCGCGGCGTCGCCACTCTGATCACTGGCTATAGCCCACAGCCTCAGTCTCTGTCGAACTAATTGCTGTTTATCTTCGAATTCTTGATCACTCAAACTACCTTGCTCGAAATCGATCGTGAACATTTGCGATTGAAAAGGTACAAACCACCTCCTAAACGATTCATTGGTATCCAAATCCTGCAACTTCGGCTTGTGTGGGAATTCTTCAGGCCAGAACTTGATTATGGCTTCGCGCATGGAGAGCTTAGTCCACTTGCTTAGATCGATCTGGTTCCCATTGAAGTTACAGGTGATGGTGCCGTTGACCTCTGTAGCGACGAAGGTTACGAGTTGCTGGGTGAGGGTCATCAGGTGTTCGTAGTTGGCGTAGGCCTGGTAGAACTCGAGCATGGTGAACTCGGGGTTGTGTTTGGTGCTGGTGCCTTCGTTGCGGAAGTTGCGGTTGATCTCGTAGACGCGGTCGAGACCGCCAACGACTAATCTTTTCAAGTAAAGCTCGGGGGCTATGCGGAGCGAGAGCGGGATGTCGAGGGCGTTGTGGTGGGTCTTGAAGGCGCGCGCGGCGGCTCCGCCGGCAATGGTGTGGAGCATCGGGGTTTCGACTTCCAGGTAGCCGCGAGCGTCGAAGAACTTGCGAATGGCGTGGAGGATGGTAGCGCGTTTAACGAAGACGGAACGAACGTCCATCGGAAGCGTCGGTGAATCTATTTCGATGCCTGCGGTTTCAGCCCCCTCCTTCTGACTCATACTTGCCGCCGCATCGACAGCATCGTTGCCTAGATCTGTCGGGGAGTAGGCAGACTGCACATTCCCTGAAAGTTTATCGAACTGCTTAACGCCATGGCCGGTGTTCATGAAGAGGTCGACGTAGCGCTGACGGTAGCGAAGTTCGGTGTCTTCGAGGCCGTGATATTTATCCGGCAGGGCGAGCATGGCCTTGGTGAGGAAGGTGAGAGCCGGTACGCCGTCGACTGCCTCCACATGAACCGTGAGTTCCCCGGTGCGCGTGCGGAAGAGGTGGCCGCGAACGCCGATGTGATCGCCGAGGTCGAGGAGTTTGTAGATGGCGAAGAGATCGTCGCCGACGGCGTCCTTCCGGACGTAGATCTGGAGGCGTTCGCCGCCTTGCTGGAGCTGCGCGAAGCCGGCTTTGCCCTGGACCCGGATGGCCATGATGCGGCCGGCGATCGAGACGTTGGTCCGGTTGGCTTCGAGGAACTGGGTGGTGTTCCCGGGCGTATCGTACAAAGCGCGAATGGCGGCTATGTCGTTGTCGTGGGTGTAGGCGTAGCTGTTGGGATAAGCAGCCTGGCCGAGCGCCACGATCTGGTCGCGCTTGCTGCGGCGAAGCTGGTAGAGGTTCTCTTCGAATTCAGATTCGTACACGATGTTCCTTTTCATTCGATTCAGGATCGAGTATAGCGGGGTTAATTGGCTGCTTTCGGAGCGATGGCAAAGCAGAGGCAACCGCAAAGACGAATGCGGCGTCTCTCCGCTTCGCAGCGGACGGAACCGCTGTCCGTTGTTCCGGTTGAGATGACGAATGCCTTGAATGTATGAAAGAACGAGTGGAATGGACGGCAATGGTTGGCTGGACTGACAGGATCGCCGGGGGTATAGCGGCGTGGTGTAATGGCCTTTATGACGGATGAGCAGAAGACGAAGAAATCCGGAACCTTAGGCGAGGTCGTCAAGGCCGAGTCTATGATTCAGCTTGCGATTGCGCTACCGGCGGGATGCCTGATCGGCTGGCTGGCTGGGCATTGGCTGGATCAACGGCTTCACCAGGGATGGATGGGGATCGTAGGCATTGTGCTGGGAGCGACAGCAGGATTCGTGCAGATCTTCACCACAGCGGCCCGCTTTCTGAAGGGCGGCAAGTAGATCGCGCGATGAAGAGTTTAGACAGCTTCAGTGACGACGATTTCAAGCGCACGATCAAGGGGGCCATCCGGCTGCTGATAATTCTCTGTGCGATCGCGGCGCCCCTCATCTGGTGGAAGCTTGGCTGGCAAAGTGCGGCGCTGCTGGCAGTTGGCGCAACGATCTCCGGCTCGGGCCTCTGGGAGTGGCTGCGGCTGATGAGCGCCATCATGGTGCGCATGGACGTTGAAGGCGGCGAAGGCCGTCCGATGACAATGGTTCTGGTGGGATTCTTCCTGCGGCTCACGCTCACGATCATGCTGCTGTATGTTAGCCTTAAGTATCTGAACGGTTCGGTTTACGCCCTTGCTGCTGGTCTCGCGCTTGGAGTATTTTGTCTCTCAGTGGAGGGGGTCCGGTTAATGAAGGCCTGGACTATTTGAACTAAGACATCAAGAACAAACAAAGATCTGCTACATCTAGAACAAACAAGACTTCTGTTTATTTCAACATGCCAACTGAACTCCTCTTCACCCAACTCTTGAACCATGCCCTCGCCGCGCCTATCACGGCGCTGCTAAGGACCCTGCATATTCAACCGAAGTTTCCGGCCCATCCCATCACGAATGCGTTCGCGATGGAGTTGCTGGTCTTCCTGGTGCTGATCGCCTACTTCATCGCCGTGCGAGCCACGCTGAGTGTTGAAAAGCCAGGCACGGTCCAGCATCTGGCGGAGATGACGCACGAGTTCGTCAATGAGCAGGGCGAGTCGATCATCGGCCACGGCTATGAGCGGTTCACGAGCTATCTGACTGCGCTGCTACTGTTCATCCTGCTGGCGAACCTGATGGGGCTGGTCCCGGGCCTCGAGTCGCCCACGGCGGATGTTGTCGTTCCGCTAGGCTTCGCGCTGGTGACTTTCATTTACTACCACTATCACGGCATCCGGGCGAACGGACCCGCCTACATCAAGCAGTTTCTTGGCCCAGTCTGGTGGCTGTATCCGCTGATGTTGCCGATCGAGATCATCTCGCATTGTGCGCGTGTCCTTTCGCTCACAGTACGGCTCTACGCGAATATGTTTGCCGGTGATCTCGTTACACTGGCCTTCTTCTCGCTCGTGCCCGTTGGAATTCCGCTGATCTTCCTTGGGCTGCACCTTGGCGTCGCCGTGGTGCAAGCATATGTATTTTTCCTGTTGGCGGCGATTTACCTGTCGCTTGCGGTGGCGCACGATCATTAGAGTTCAGGTTTGCCGCGGTGGGGCGCTCCCTCTCCGCGGCGGGTAGCAAACGTCGCAAGCGTGAGGGTGCCAGCACGGTGAGCATCAACCACCCACTGGCGGCGTATCTGACGGGAGCAAGGAGCACTATGAAGAAGCTGCAATATGTATTTATGTCGTTGGCCGCGCTGCTGCTCGCATTGCCGGCTTTTGCGCAGGCTCCCGCTGGATCCGAAAATCACTGGTATGTCTCAATCGGTGCAGGTATTGGCATGGCGATCGCTGCGGGTCTCTGCGGTCTTGGCCAGGGCCGGGCGACGGCTTCGGCGACTGAAGCGCTGGCGCGTAACCCGGGTGCTCGTCCTGGAATCTTTATCTTCCTGATTCTGGGTCTGGCGTTTATCGAGTCGCTGGCGCTGTTTACGTTTGTGATCATCTTCCTGAAGGTTCAACCGTAGGCGTATCGAATCGCGCAAAGATTGTAGCAAGCCCCGCTTCGGCGGGGTTTTGCTTTGGGAGTCAGTGGACGGCGGCACACGTCTTCGGTTCGGGACTCTTCCAAGATGGGTGAGGGTTTGGGCTGGGTTGTGGAAGGCTGTCGTGCTTCGCACAACCGCCCACTCTTTTGCGGTGAAACTGCGAAAGGATGGGGCACCCAATCGGAACCAGATCGGGTGAGTTGGTACGAGTTGTGACGGTGGTTATCGGGAGTTGAGGTCGGGGGTGCGGGTGGGGGCGGGGACAAGGGTGTTACGGGTGGCGATGGAGTCGGAGGCGGCGCGGCCGGCGACGTGGAGGATGGGCCGGGGCAGAATGCCCAGCATGAGGGTAGCGAGGGCGGTGGCGGCGAGGGCGAGGGCCGCGGGGGCAGTGACCGAGTGGCGCGGCACGGTGGCTTCCTCTTCGGCCGCGCGGGTGTAGAGGGCGCTGAGCAGACGGAGGTAGTAGAAGCAGGCGATGCCGCTGTTCAGCAGGCCGATGACGGCGAGCCATATGTTTCCTGCGTGGAGGGCGGCGGTGAAGACGAAGAACTTGCCGAAGAAGCCACCCGTAAAGGGAATGCCGATGAGGGATAGGAGAAAGAAGGACAGGAGCGCGGCGAGGATGGGGCGTTTGACGGCCACGCCGATGTAGTCGTCGATCGAACGAAGGTCCTCGTTGTAGCCCGAGAGTTGTGTGATGACGAGAAAGGCTCCAACGTTCATGGCGGCGTAGCTGGCGGTGTAGAAGCAGGCAGAGGCGATGCCGTCGCTAGGACTTGCCGTGAAGGCGACAAGGATGTAGCCAGCCTGGGCGATCGAGGAGTACGCCAGCATCCGCTTGACGTCGCGCTGGAGCAGGGCGCCGATATTGCCGAGGGTCATCGAGAGTGCGGCGAGGACCCAGAGCAGGATGCTCCAGCGATGCTCCATATGGGGGAATCCTGAGTAGGTGATGCGGAGCAGGACGGCGAAGGCGGCGGCCTTGGGTGCGGTCGACATCAGGCCGACTACAGGGGCGGGGGCACCCTGATAAACGTCGGGGGTCCAGACGTGGAAGGGAGCGGCAGAGATCTTGAAGCCGAGGCCAATCACGATCATCGCAAGGGCGGTGAAGGCAAGGCGCGGGGTGGTGGTCGAGACGAGGCCGGCGGCAATTGAGGCAACGGATGTGGAACCGGTGGCTCCGAAGGCGAGGGCGATGCCATAGAGGAGGAAGGCGGTGGCGAAGGAGCCGAGGAGGAAGTACTTGATTGAGGCTTCGGAACTGGTGACCTTGCCCTTGCGGAAGCCGGCCATGATGTAGGTCGCGATGGAGGAGATCTCGAGGCCGATAAAGACCATCAGGAGTTCGACCGAGCAGGTCATGAACATCATGCCAACTGCGCCGAAGACCACAAGTGCGAAATATTCGCCTGCGTGAGAGGCGTTGCCTTCGAAGTAGTCGAGCGAGCCGAGCAGGGTTACTAGGACGATAGCGGCGATCAGGAGATGGAAGAAGACGCTGAAGGCATCGACCTGGATGATTCCGGAGAAGGCGCGGAGGGTGCCGAGGTGGAGTTGATACGCGCTCGCGAGACCGGCGACGAAGGTGCCGAGTATAGCGAGCCAGCCAAGGGGTTTGCGGCTGCTGTCTGGCCGGAGCACCGGCTCAAGCAGCATGACGAGGATGCCGGTGAGGGTGAGGAGGTACTCGGGGAGGAGGGCGAGGATGTTCGACGGAAGAGTGTTCATCAGCGCTGGCTTCCATCCTGTGCTGCCGCGGAGCTTGCGGACGTGAGCTGTGACCCTGTACCTGTGTGCTGCCGGGCATAAACAGAGTGGTTATAAGTGTCCAGAGCGGGCGGGGTGGCGTGGGCAACGTGTGCGGCGATGGAGACACCGGCTGTGTCGATGGCGCGGAGCCAGAAGGGAGAGGCGACGCCCATCAGGATAAAGAGGGCGACCATGGGCCAGAGTGCGAGGTGTTCGCGGGCGTCGAGGTCCCAGCCGGTAATGATGCGGGGTTGACGGCCGATGTCGCCATAAAAGACGCGCTGAATCATGACTAGCATGTAAGCGGCGCTGAAGATAACACCGGAGGTGGCAAGGACGGTCCAGAGGATGTGGTGCGGGAGCGCTGTTTGCATGGACCCGGAGAGGATGAGGAACTCACCGACGAAGCTGTTGAGCATGGGCAGGCCGATGACGGAGAGCGTGGTGATGACGAAGAGGGTGACGATCCACGGCAACTTTGCGGCCAGGCCACCGTACTGGCGCATGTCGTAGGTTTTGTAACGCTCGTAGAGCAGACCCATCAACATGAAGAGGGCGGCGCCGGCGAGGCTTTCGTTGAGGATCTGGTAGATGCCACCGTCTAGGCCGGCGATGGTGAAGGTAAAGATGCCGAGGGTGATGAAGCTGAGACTCGAGAGGGTGGCGTAGGCGGAGAGGCGCTTGAGGTCGTTCTGCACCAGTGCGATCAAAGCGCCGTAGACGATGCCGATAGCACCGAGTGCGATCATCAAGGGCGCGATGCGGTGCGATTCGGCGGGGAAGATGGCGAAGCTGAAGCGCAGGATGGAGTAGAGGCCGGTCTTGCCGGCGAGGACCATGACGGCGGCGGTGGGGGCTTCGAAGATCGCATCAGAGAGCCAGCCGTGTAGGGGAAAGACGGGAACCTTGACCGCGAAGGCGAAGAGGAAGGCAAGGGAGCCGAGCCAGAGTGCGGCAGAGTTAGCCGAGATGCTATGGGTGGCGGCAAGAGCGGAGAGCTTAGGGAGATCGAAGGTGCCGGTCTGGATATACAGCCAGATCATGGCTACGAGCAGGAGTGCCGAGGGAATGAAGGCATAAAGAAAGTACTTGATGGCGGCACGGCGGCGGTCTTTGGTGCGGCCGAAGGTCGCGATGAGGATCGTCATCGGGACAAGGGAGAGCTCCCAGAAGGCGTAGTAGAGGAAGAGATCGAGCGAGACGAAGATGCCCATCATCGCGACCTGCTGGAGCAGGAAGAGGATGTAGAAGGTCTTGCGGCGGCTGTCGATTGCGTTCCAGGAGATAAGGACGCCGAGCGGAGCAAGGAAGCCGGTGAGGACGACGAGCCACATGGCGAGGCCGTCGGCGCCGAGATGGTAGCGGATTTCGGGAGCAGGAATCCAAGCATGATCGGCGGTGAACTGAAAGGTGCCGGGTGCTGCGCCGTAGTTGAAGTGGGCCGGCAAGTGCAGCGTGAGGGCGAAGGTGACCAGGGTGACCAGGAGCGCGCCCCAGTGCATCGTCTTGCTGTTGTCCGGTAGTAGCGCGAGCAGGACCGCTCCTGCTAGCGGAGTGAAGATGATGAGGCTCAGAATGGAATGGTCAAGATTCATCGATGCGACTTTTCCTTTGCGAGACAAAACAACAGCAGGCACTGACCGAAAACGGGTCTAGTGCATCCAGAGAGAGTGGCCGAATATCATGACCGCGATCACAGCGGCTGCGCCCAGCGCGAGCCAACCGGCGTAGGAGCGAATATTGCCGGACTGGATTCGGCGTGTCAGACCGCCAAGACCGCGTGTCGTAGCGCCAGCAAGTTTGCCCGAGCCATCCACGATTAGGAAGTCGACTGCGCCAAACAGAATAAGACGTGCAAAGACAAAGAGCGGCAGAACAATTGAGGCATGGTAAATCTCGTCGACACAGAACTTACTTTCGAGCAGGGAATAGAACGGCTTGGCTCTTTGAGCGAGCGCCGTCGAGCTTCCCGGCTTCTTGACATAGAGGACGTATGCGATGAAGAGTCCGAGGAACGCGGTAAGCACGGAGACGGCGGCCAGGACGAGTTCGAGACTATGACTGCCGGTTGCGGCAATCTCCTGAACACTACTCGCAGGACTTGCTCCCAGATCGAAGACCGGCTCGAGAAAGTGCGCGAACTCGTCGCGGCCCCCGAGCGACGCCGGAACGCCGACCCAGCCGCCGATCAGGGAGAGGATGGCGAGGATCACGAGCGGGAAGAGCATGATCCAGGAAGACTCATGTACGCCATGCGGATGCGCAAGCTGCCCCTCATCGTGCTCGTCTGTCGTTTCGCGGACAACGGGGGTCGAAGTGGAATTAGCAGGGGTGGCTGCTCCGTACTGGTTGAGCGAACCGGACTCGGCCACGTAGGAATCGCCGAAGAAGGTCTTGAACCAGAGCCGAAACATATAGAAGGAGGTAAGACCGGCAGTGGCGACGCCGATCAGCCAAAGCAGCTTGCCGATCGGATTGTCGGAGGTGAAGGCGCGGTACAAAATCTCATCCTTCGAGAAGAAGGCTGCCCACGGCGGGATCCCGGCGATTGCGAAGACCCCCATCGTCATGGTCCAGAACGTGACGGGAATACGCTTGCGGAGGGCGCCCATCTTTCGCATGTCCTGTTCTCCCGAGAGCGCGTGAATGACCGATCCGGCGGCGAGGAAGAGAAGTGCCTTGAAGAAAGCGTGGGCCATCAGATGGAAGATACCGGCCGCGTAGGCGCCGACCCCGCAGGCGAGGAACATGTAACCGAGCTGGGAGATGGTGGAGTAGGCGAGGACGCGCTTGATATCCTGCTGGACGACGCCGATAAGGGCGGCGAAGAGGGCGGTGGCCGCGCCGATAATGGCTACGACCGCGAGGGCTGTCGGACTGCGGTCGAAGAGGGTGTGGCAGCGGGCGACCATGTAAACGCCGGCGGTGACCATAGTCGCCGCGTGGATCAGGGCGGAGACGGGCGTGGGGCCTTCCATGGCATCGGGCAGCCAGATGTAGAGTGGGATCTGGGCGGACTTGCCCACGGCTCCAAGTACAAGCAAAAGCGCGATGGCTGTAAGGAAGCCACCGTGCCATGCCGGGTACGTAGCAACTGGATGCGCGGTGATGGTTGCGAAGATGTGCGTGAAGTTGAGTGTGCCGAAGTGAGCGATGAGCAGGAACATGGCGAGCAGGAAGCCGAAGTCGCCGATACGGTTGACGATGAATGCCTTCTTGCCTGCGTTCGTGGCGGAGTTTTTCTCGAAGTAAAAGCCAATGAGCAGGTAGGAGGCGAGACCTACGCCCTCCCAGCCGACGAAGAGCAAAAGAAAGCTCTCCGCGAGGACAAGGACGGACATGAAGAACATGAAAAGGTTGAGGTAGGCGAAGAAGCGCCAGTAGCCGTTCTCGTGCGCCATGTAGCCGGCAGAGTAGAGGTGGATTAGGAAGCCGACGCCTGTGATAACCGAGAGCATAATCAACGTTAGATGATCGACCGTGAAGGCGAAGTTGACTTGAAAGCCGGTGATGGCAATCCACGGCGCGCTGACGGCTCGGATAACTTCAGGAGCTCCCACTGCGTTCAGCACCGTCCACAGATACGCGATGATGAGGGCGGGAATAGCGGTGAATAAGAGGGCTACTCCCGTCACGGCGGCGCGGGGCAACTTGCGGCCAATGGTTCCGTTGATCAGGAAGCCGGTGAAGGGAAGTAACGGGATGAGCCAGAGGTAGGAAGAGGGCATAAGGTAGCTAGAGTTTCGTTCGGGGGCTCACAGTTTCATCAGGTTGATCTGATCGACGTTCAGCGTCTGGCGCGTGCGGAAGATGGCAATGATGATAGCGAGACCGACCGCAGCTTCCGCGGCGGCGACGACCATCACAAAGAAGACGAAGATCTGCCCCTGAACCTGATGCCACATATGCGAGAAGGCGACAAACGTCAGATTTACGGCATTGAGCATCAGCTCGATTGACATGAAGACTGTGATTATGTTGCGTTTGATGAGGAAGGCGGCAATGCCGATCGAGAAGAGGATGGCGGCGAGGACAAGATAGTAGGCGATAGGGACCATGGGCCTATAGCTCCTTTCCGCGGCTGCGCTTCATTAAGTGAAGCAATATGAAGCCAACCAGCATACCTAGAAGGAACGAGAGGGGGCTGTGGACGGAGAGGCTCATGAAACTACAGTTCCTTCCGGGCGAGGACAACTGCGCCGAGAATAGCGACGAGGATGAGGATGGAGGTGACCTCAAACGGCAGCAGAAGGCTTGTGAAGAGCACATGGCTGATCTGTGTGATGTTGCTGACGGCACCGCCTAAGTAGCCGCCCAGGTTCGAGGTGCCGAGTGCTTTGCTCTCCGACAGGAAGACAAAGCTGAGCAGGCAGAAGATGGCGGCAGCGCCGGGGAATCCTGCGATGTAGGCGGCGCGGCTGCCGGTGGTTTGCTCCTCCAAACCAGCGTTCAGTAACATGATGACGAAGACAAATAGAACCATGATCGCGCCGGAGTAGACGATTACTTGCGCGGCGGCGAGGAACTCCGCCCCGAGCGACCAGTAGAGGACGGCGAGCGACATCATTACGACGACCAGCGAGAGAGCGGAGTTGATAGGGTGCCGCTGCAGCAGCAGGTTGAGCGCCGCGGCTACGGCAAGTCCGCCAAAGATGATGAAGAGTGCCAATTCCATTGGTTACGTCGAGTCCTTACATTGATACGGAGCGAGACAAATGAGGGCTTCTAGTGATTGTAAAGCAGCGCCATGGATTAGCCGCGTAGCGCCATGACGAGAGAGGTAACGATAATGTTTGCCATGGCGACGGGCAGGAGAAACCTCCACCCGAACGCCATCAACTGGTCATAGCGGAAGCGAGGCAGCGTAGAGCGAACCCAGATGTAGAGAAATAAGAAGGCAAATATCTTCACCACAAACCAGAAGATGGACAGCAGGGCATAGATCACTACTCCCCCGAACTCCGGAAAGAGATGCCCGAATGGGCTGGACGCACCGCCAAAGAAGAGCAGCGTCGCCACACAGCTGACGGTGATCATGTTGGCGTATTCCGCCATGAAGAACATGGCGAACTTCATCGAGGAGTACTCGGTGTGGTATCCGGCGGTGAGTTCAGATTCGGCCTCGGGAAGGTCGAAGGGCGAGCGGTTGGTCTCGGCGTAGGCGGCCATCAAGTAGATGAAAAAGGCGACGAACTGGAAGCCGCCGAAGACGTTCCAGGAGAGCAGCCCATGCGCGGACTGGCTTGCGACGATATCGCGGAGCGAGAGGGACTGGGCGCGAAGGACGACTCCCACCAGGGATAGACCAAGCGCAAGCTCGTAACTGATCATCTGCGAGGTCGCGCGCAGGCTGCCCAGCAGCGCGTACTTATTGTTCGAAGACCAGCCGGAGAGGGCAATTCCGTAGACCCCGATCGACGTGACTCCCAGGATCACAAGCAGCCCGATATTCAGGTCGGCGATCTGGAAGAGGTCGACTCCCCTGATCCGCGTGACCGCGCCAAACGGCACAACGGCGATCGAGACAAGCGCGCAGGTGAGCGCAATGATGGGTGCGGCGAGGAACAGCGGCTTCTCAATAGCAAGAGGCATAAGGTCTTCCTTAAGGAAGAGCTTTATGCCATCGGTGAGAGGCTGCAGCAGGCCGAAAGGACCTACCCGCGAAGGACCCCAGCGATTCTGCATGCGACCGATGATCTTGCGCTCGAGCAGAACGGTATACGCCACTGCGGTAAGCGTGATGACGAGAACGACGACGATCTTCAAGACATTCAGGAGCAGGAACGTCAGGAACGGGCTTAGATGGCTCACGGTTATGGCTCTTTCACTCCCTGCTGTATGTTCTTTCGTTCGGCTTTGGACCTACTAGCTAGAAGCTAACAGCTAAGAGCTAGAGTTATTCTTCAATCGGCAGCGGTTTGGTCGAGAATCTGTAGGGGATTGCCTTGGAATTCCTGCAGTTCGTTGAGCATGGCCGAGTAGCGCCCCAGGGTGCCGGATGTGAAGAGCGTATCGTTCGCGGGCATGACGAGATCGCGACGGCCGATCTGTACGAGATCGGCCGTCGCCGCGGGCGACAGGTGCTGATCGTTGCCGGAGAGGAGTTGCCGGCGGAGCAGGTTATAGCCGGGGACGAGGCGCTGAATCTCGTCAAGGATGGCGAAGGGGTCAAACGGACTGAGACGCGGCTCAAGGTTGTTCGCGGTGAGCCAGACGGCGTGGCGATCGGCCTCGCCCGACTGCGCTCCTCGCGACTGCCCCATGTCGGCGCGAAGACCTTTGCCAAAGGGAACGAGCGCCTTCATATTCGCCCCCATCTTGTCGGCGATCCGGACGATCATCTCGAAGTCGGTGCGGCAGCCCGCGCGGTCGCCGGCCTTCTTCACCTGCTGGAGATCACCATAGTGATTGGTGACGGAGCCTGACTTTTCGTAGAGATTGGCGGCGGGAAGAATGACGTCGGCGAGGGCGGAGGTCTCGGTGAGAAACATCTCCTGGACCACGACGAAAGTATTTGCCAGGGAAGCAGGATTGACGCCATAGCGCGCCACTGGGTTCGCACCGACGATATAGAGAGCGGAGAGCTCCCCTTTGGCTGCGGCGTCGAAGATCTCGAGCAGGTCCATTCCCGGAGAGCTGGCGGAAGCAGTTTGAGAGCCAGCGTACTCGATGGCGAGGGCGCTAGCTGCGCCTATGGGGGTGTAGCCGGGGAGCATATCGGGGAGCAGGCCCATATCGGCCGCGCCTCGGGAGTTGACGTAGTCGGAGAGCAGGGCGAACTTCCGGTTCGGCAGCGTAGTGCCAAAGTCGAGGAGGCGCTTGAGGTCGTTGCCGCGGAGCTCGGAGCCGATGAGGACGAGGAGCTCCGGTTCGGCGCGGACAGCATCGCGAAAGCGATGGAAGGAGGTTGCATCTGCGCCAGCATGCGTGAGGGCCTCAACGGCGGAGTCGTCCCCGGCCAGGAAGCTGGCGAGTGCCCCATAGCTGAAGGGGGCGATGTGGGCGAAGCCGCGGGCCTGGCGGCGAAGCTTGATCTGCGCGGTGTTCGCGACGAAGAAATTTGCGCCATTGTTGCGGACGTTGGTGCGAATGTTCCAGGCTGTGGCGGGGGACTGGTTCGTCGGATCGCCGCCAAGAATCATGATAGCCGGAGCGGTCAGGGTGTCGCGGAGGGAGGCGGTTCGGTCCGGATGACCCTTTAATGCTTGGGCAAAGGTGACGTAGTCGGCCGTGCGGTGGTGATCAATGTTGTTGGTGGCCAGGACGGTGCGGGCGAACTTCTGGAGCAGGTAGGCCTCTTCGTTGGTTAGGCGGTTGCCGCCAATGACCCCGATGCTCTTGCCGCCCCGCTCGTCACGAAGAGAACGCAGCTTTCTGCCAACGTGGTCGAGCGCGACCTCCCAGCTTACGGGCTGTAGTTGACCGTTGGGCTGACGAACGAGTGGCTGCGTAATCCGGTCCTCGTTGTTGGCGAAGTCAAAGGCATAGCGGCCCTTGTTGCAGAGGAAATCACCATTGATGCCGGATTTATCGCGGTTATCGCCGCGCACGATCTCGGAGCCGTCAGAAGTCGAGCGCACACCGAGCGTCGTCTTGCAGCCGTCGGCGCAGTGGGTGCAGATTGTCGCAACGTGGTTCATCTCCCACGGCCGCGTCTTGTACCGGTAGGTTCCCGACGTCAGCGCGCCTACCGGGCAGACATCGATACACATGCCGCACTGCTCGCAATCAAGATGCGCGAGGTTGTCCGCACTTTGCGCGGCGGGGATGTTGGGGGCGATGACGCTCGAGGCACCGCGATTCTGGATGCCAAGCGCGAAAACATCCATGCCCTCGCCGCACATCCGCACACAGCGATAGCAGAGGATGCAGCGCGGGCGATCGAAGTAGACGGCCGGCGACCACTTCTGCTCCTCGCGATGGTTCTTCGGTTCGGCATAGAAGCTGTCCGCCGCGCCATACTTAAAGGTCATGTCCTGCAGCTCGCACTCGCCCCCCGCATCGCACACGGGACAGTCGAGCGGGTGATTGCCGAGCAGCAACTGCAGCGTGGACTTTCGGGCTTGGGCGATCTCGGGCGTTTCGGTTGCAACCACCATGCCCTCGGAGACTGGCGTGGTACAGGCAGTCTGGAGCTTCGGCATCTTCTCGATGCGGACGACGCACATGCGGCAGGCGGCCTGGAGGGAGAGGCCGGGATAGTAGCAAAAGGCGGGGATCTCGATGCCGGCAGCCTTGCAGGCCTCGATGAGGAGGGTGCCGGATGGAGCGGTGAGTTTCTTGCTGTCTACGGTGAAGGTTACGTCTGGCATGATGTCCTTAGGCGGAGACGGCGAGCGGCCGCGGAATGCGTTGCACGGAGTTGATGACTTCGGGAAGTTCGACGCTCAGGTGCTCGACGATGAAGTATTCCACGCCTTCGAAGTCTGCGTCCGTAAATTCGACCTGGGTCGTGCGGGATTCCGGGATCGGGTCGCCGTCTTGCGCCGTTCCGTCAAGGTGAAAGGTCAAGCCTTCCGTGAGCATGGTGCGCACCTCTTCCAGGGTGTCGCCCGAGGAGATACAGCCCGGAACATCGGGTGAGAACCCTGAAAAACCACTTGCGCTCTCTGAATAGACCACGCGAAATTGTCTCTTCATCTCAGACCCACCCGCCTCATGATATTCGCTATAACGAACTTCGGTAGATCTTTGCTCCCGTGGCTCGGGACAGTGACCTTCCCCGGCTTCGTATCGTGCATGAACTGCATATGGCAACCCTTTGTTTCTTTCAAGTACCAGCCGTCCTTAAGAAGAATTTAGACGATTTCGCGGGGCGGTCAGTTGGCACCTTTGCTTCAGTCACGATAACAATCATCCGTCTAGTTATATCCATTCGCTTGATCGTCTATCCATCGCCTGGAATTTTTTTAGAACAAACAGTTCAACGCGTGTTCCTTCTGCGCCGAAAAACCTACAGGCATCTTTCTTTTATTCGGCATTTGCTTTTTAGAGAATGTTTGTACAAGCGTTTTATCCGCGAATGAAATGACGATTATTGATTCATACAGATTGAGCCTGAAGAAGTAGCTATCACGCTCTTCTTATCCCATTTATTGATGGTGAAATATTCAAGGCTTACGTGTGAATGTTCGTAGTATTCCGCAGTCGCCTGGATGCATTGCCGTTGACTTTTGAAACACTCAATTTGTGTTTCTGTTGGATTGGCTAACTTATCGTGGGGTCCGATGGCTCCCACTTACCCATGGCGGAGAACTCCGTACCATCACAGGAAAAAATAAAGGTTACGCGCGCTCGTTCGCGCTAATACATAAGCTGCAAAGAGGAACAAGAGCAGCGGAGGGCGCAGCATCATCAGTGCGTTCCGGCCAGTTCGGGTTCGCCTGTGGTTTTGATCTTGATCAATGGGTGGTCGACACGTTTACCTTCGATGTAGTCTTCGAACTCCTTACGAAATTTTTTGACGAAGGCGATGGTGGGCATGGCGGCGGCGTCGCCGAGGGGGCAAAAGGTTCGGCCCATCATGTTTTCGGCGAGATATTGGACATTGTCGATGTCTTTTTTTGAGCCGCTGCCAGCGTGGACGCGGGTTAGGGTCTTCTTGATCCAGTCCGTGCCCTCGCGGCAGGGGATGCACCAGCCGCAGCTCTCGTGCTGGTAGAAGGCGATGGTGCGGAGGGCGAACTCGACGATGGAGACGGTCTCGTCGAGCACGACGATGCCGCCTGAACCGAGCATGGTGCCGGCCTTGCCCATCTGGTCGAAGTCGAGACCGACGTCGATCTCATCTGCTGTGAGCACAGGACAGGACGATCCACCGGGGACGACGGCCTTGAGCTTCTTCCCACCCCTGATTCCGCCAGCTACATCATAGATAGCCCTCCTGAGATTGTAGCCCATTGGTAGTTCGTACACACCTGGACGCTCCACATGGCCGCTGATCCCGAACAACCGCGTCCCGCCATTGCGCTCGGTGCCGAGCTTGGCGTAGGCCTCGCCGCCCATGAGGAGGATGTGGGGGGCGTTCGCGATCGTCTCGGCGTTATTGATCACCGTGGGTCCGCCATACAGGCCGACGACGGCGGGAAAGGGCGGCTTGATGCGGGGGACGCCGCGCTTGCCTTCGAGCGACTCCATCAGAGCGGACTCTTCGCCAACTTCGTAGGCGCCCGCACCAGTCTGCGTGATGATGTCGAAGTCGATGCCTGTCCCAAAGATATTCTTGCCCAGAAAGCCCCTGGCGTAAGCATCGGCGACGGCTCTTTCCACAATTTCAAGCAGATACCGGTACTCGCCCCGCAGATAGATGAAGCCCAGCTTTGAACCGATCGCCAGTCCGGCGATCATGGTGCCTTCGATGACGGCGTGCGGATCGTGTAGAAAGAGCACGTGGTCCTTGCAGGTTCCGGGCTCGGACTCATCCCCGTTAACGAGAACGTACTTGGGTTTTTCGGACTGCTTGGGAACGAAGCTCCACTTCATACCTGTTGGGAAGCCCGCGCCGCCGCGGCCTCGCAGCCCGGAGGCCTTCATAGTGTTGATGATCCAATCGGGACCTTCGGAGATGGCCTTCTGGACGGCTTTGTAGCCGTCGAGCTCGAGATACTTTTCGATGTTGGCGGCGCCCTGACCGAAGCGGCGGGAGATAACTTTCACTTCATCAGGATGACTGACGAGAACTGGCATTTATTTCACGTCCTTTCCCCGTGCCAGGTAGCTGGTCGTGTGGCCGGCTTTAGCACGATATATGTCGAAGAGGACATCGACTTTATCGGGCGACAGGTCGTCGTGGAAGTCGTAGTTGATCTGCATGGCGGGCGCCCAGCAGCAGGCTCCGATGCACTCGACTTCTTCGAGCGAAAAGACACCATCCGGGGTGACTTCTTTGTGGCCAATTCCGAGCTTCGCCTTGCAGTGGTCGAGGATCTCATACCCGCCGCGCAGCATGCAGGAGATGTTGGTGCAGACCTGCACGTTATAGATGCCGGCCGGCTTGGTCCGAAGCATGGAGTAGTAACTGAGTACATTGCGCACGTCGAGCTCGTAGATGCCGATCCGGGATGCTATCTCCGCGACAACTTCATCGGAGACGTAGCCTATCTCATCCTGCGCATACAGCAGCATCGGGACGAGCGCCGACCTTCGCAGTGGATAGATCGTCACGAGATGATCGAAGCGGGCAGCCAGTTCCGGAGAAAAGATCGTGTTGGTCAGTGTACTCACTGGAGTAGCTCCCGTGTCAGCCGCTCGGCTGTCATGTCCATATGTTCTGTGACTGCGCCGATCGTGACGGTCCCGTCCTCGTGAATCTCGAACGGCTGTAGTTCGCTGTCGTCTCCGGTCATCCCGCTGTGCGTGAAACGGACCCAGCGGGTGTTGACACGAAGTGTGATGATGTCCAGTCCTACTTCGACCACTGCATGATGACGGCTATTCAGTCCATGTGCAGCTGCGTAACTTCGAATCTGCGATGCGAATGAGGTCCAGAGTTCGCTAAAGACACGTTCCTTGTTCAATATTTACCTGTCGATCTCGCCGAGTACGATGTCAATCGAGCCGATCACAGAGACGACGTCAGCTAGCAGGCGGCCCTTGCACATCGTTTCAAGGGCTTGCAGGGTGGCGAAGGATGGATTGCGCATGTGCACGCGATAGGGCTTGGCGGTGCCATCCGAGACAACGTAGTAGCCCATCTCTCCGCGCGGGGACTCAATAGCCTGGAAGACCTGACCAGCCGGGACCGCAAAGCCTTCGGTCACGATTTTGAAATGGTAGATGAGCGACTCCATCTGGGTCTTCATCTGCTCGCGATCCGGAAGGACGATCTTTGGGGCGTCGGCGACGATGCGGCCCGGGGGCATCCCATCGAGCGCCTGCTGGCAGATCTTGATTGACTCGCGCATCTCCTGCATACGGACGATGTAGCGCGCCCACACATCACCGACGTCCGAGACCGGCACCGTGAACTGAAACTTCTCGTAGCCAGAGTACGGCATGTCGCGGCGGAGATCCCAATCAACGCCCGAGGCGCGGAGGGGCGGCCCCGTCACGCCAAGCGCAATCGCGTCCGCGCCGGAGAGATAGCCAACATCTTTAAGACGCCCCATCCAGATTGGATTGCCCGTTAGCAGGCTTTCATACTGAGAGATCCGGTCCGGCATGATATTCAGGAAATTCTGCACCTGTCCATAAAAATCCAGCGGCGGTGCGAGACTTACGCCGCCGATGCGGAAGTAGCTTGTCATCATGCGTTGCCCGGATACATTTTCGAAGATCCGCATCAGCTCTTCGCGTTCACGGAAGCAGTAGAGAAACATCGTTAGCGCGCCGATGTCGAGCGCGTGTGTTCCGAGCCATACGAGGTGGGACTGCAGTCGCGTCAGTTCGTTGAGTAAGACGCGGAGGTACTGGGCACGTTCAGGAATTTCGAGGCCGAGCAGCTTTTCGACGGCGAGGCAGTAACAGAGATTGTTCGACATCGGCGAGAGATAGTCGATGCGATCAGTCAGCGGGACGACTTGCTGGTAGAACTTCGCCTCGCACGTTTTTTCGATGCCCGTGTGCAGGTATCCGATATCCGGCGCGCACGCGACAATCGTCTCGCCGTCAATCTCGAGTACCAGCCGAAGAACTCCGTGCGTCGACGGGTGCTGCGGTCCCATGTTCAGGATCATTGTCTTGTCGGCAGAAGCGTCAGCGCTGTCATTGTGGCGCGCTGCCTCGGCCAGCAGATCGTTGATACCGGGATTGATCATCTCTGCCGCAGTCTTATTCTCTGAGATCCGGTCTCTGGTTGTCAGGTCTTCCTCAAGCAAGGGTGCCATCAGCGATAGCCTTCCACGGGATAGTCCTTGCGGAGCGGATATCCCTGCCAATCCTCTGGCATCATGATGCGGACCAGGTTGGGGTGGCCACTGAAGCGCACGCCGAAGAGATCGAAGATCTCGCGCTCATAGAAGTTAGACGAGGGCCAGACACTGGTGATGCTGTCAGCTGCCGCATCCGCTCCATCCAACCAGATAATAAGGCGCACGCGCTGTTTCAGCGAATGCGAAAGAATGTGATACGTGATCTGGAAGCGCGGCTCAGACGGATACCAGTCAACGGCGGTCACATCTTCGAGAAAATTGTAGACGGGCTGGACGGCTTTACAGGCGGCAATGATGTTTTCGCGGCTGACTGTAATCGTCAACTCCTCGCGATCATATATGGCGTCGCTGGCAAGCCCTGTAAGCGCGGCTACGGCATGATTCTTCGGGTGAGCCTCGAAGACGGCCTTCTTGCCGGTAAGTGCACTGGCGGGATCGTACATACTAGAGGTCCCCTCGATCGTTTGCCCAATCCAGAATGCCCTTCTTCCATACATAAAAGAGGCCAACGCCAACGAAGCCAAGATACACAAACATCTCCCAGAAACCGAACATCCTCGATCCCGTAATCGCCGGCAGCTGCTTGAAGATCACCGCCCACGGAAGCATGAAGACGGCCTCCACATCGAACAGGATAAAGAGCATGGCGACCATGTAGAATCGTACCGAAAACCGACCCCGCGCATCGCCCACCGGGTCCATGCCGCACTCGTATGCTCCGCCCTTGGTTCGGGAATTTTTGTGTTTTCCGATGAAGAACGACGCTCCTACCATGCCTCCCGCGAGCGCCAGCGCGGCCAGGATCTGCAGGATGAGCGGAAGATAGTTCCAAATGTACGGATACGTTTCCATGACCAGCTTCGACTCTAAGATTGTCGCTGGCAAGAGTCAAGCGACGGCTTTGTCAACCCGCCTGCATTTGCTTCTCATCGAATCAATTCGCTGTAAACGTCGATGACGTGATTCCCGAACAGTGCGGTAATCAATCCGCCGGCGCACAGAAAGCTTCCGAACGCGAGCCGTGTAGCAGCTCCTGCTCGCCGTCGCACCAGCAGAAAAACCGCATAGCCACTCGCCAGCAGCACGCCGAGAAAGAGCGACAGCACCGCCGGCCAGAAGCCCAGAAATGCTGCGGTCATCGCAAGCAGCTTCACGTCACCCAGCCCCATCCCCTCACGGTGCCGCACTACTTTATAGAGCCAGCGGATGACCAGCAGGATCATGGCCGCGCCTGCTGTAGCTACCAGCCAGCTACCCAGCATGTTCTCCGGTCCGGTCAGGAAGACGTTCCCATGGTCCACGACGTTCCCGGGACTAGCGAGACGGATGTGGTGAGCGCCGAGAATAATCTGGTCCTCCGTCGGACCAAGCAAGAAAGCCTGCATCGAGACCAGCACGAAGCTAATCGCAATCCCCGTAAACGTGAATACATCTGGAAGCAGGTAGGTCTGCCAGTCCATCACCATCAACCCGATTAGAAGAAAACCAAGCACAGCGAACGCAACCTGTTCTGTAGTTGCCGACGCAAGTTGATTCAAAGGCAAGGCGACCTCACGGCTCGCGTACAAACGCCCAAGGTGGTCTCCAGCCATCAAGAACCAGAGGCCTGTCAGGATCTCTACCGCCGGATAATGCCATGAAATCGCTGCTTTACAGTCGCGGCACCTTCCGCGCAGCAGCAGCCAACTCAGGACCGGGAGGTTGTCGAACCAGTGGATCGGAGTGACGCACTCCGGACATCGCGAACGCGGCTTCGCGACCGATTCGCCTCGTGGCACCCGCGCGATGCAGACGTTCATGAAGCTGCCAAAGATCAGGCCAAGAAGCAGGCCCGCACTCTCGAAGGCAAGGAGCGTGGTCACCAATTCAGTATAAGTTGGAGCAGTTTAGCGCTAGAACGGTGCTAGGACAAAAAGCGGCCTTGTTCAGATCGTGAACAGTCAATTGAGGAAACGTGACCTCAGGCGTCAATATTTTTAGAACTCGCCATGTACTTTCAAGCTGAAAATGTTTAGGGGGCCGCGATCGGCATTGAAAGCCGGATTGTTGATGCGCTGGTAATCACCGGCAAGCCAGTACACCTTGCGAACCTTTACACTATAAAACGCATCTAGGGCGATCTCTTGAGCGGCATGGATATGTCCATCACCAATAAATCCATCGATGCCGCCCATACCTAGATACTGCGCATGGGACTTCGAGATCGAGCCGAGGTTTACGCCACCCCCGACGACGTCACCTGGCCGGGACCACCAGGCACCCTTCGCCAGTACGCCGATCGTAGTGGAACGATCGGTCGACGTGTAGGCGTCCACTTCGCTCTTTCCGTCTGAGATCATCACTCGGGAGAATACACCGATGGTGTGCCCAAGAGACTGCTCTCCGAATATTCCAATGCCAAGCTTTACATTCGGTTTACGTGCCCAGCAAAGGTCGGGTGCGTTGGTGTTACTTGAACCGTAGTTGAATCCGGTGCAGGTGGTTGCGTTCTTCTGTGGATCTGCTGCAAACGCGTGGATCGCGTCCGAGAAACGGCCAATATTCTCGTGGTTGCGATAGCCAAGGACACGAACGGTGCCGTCATTCCCATGAACCTGATGTTTGTGCTCGAACTCGACCTGGTCGCCATAGTACTTGCCGAGGCGGAAGTCGACCGGTAGTTGGTTCGGATCTTTCGGCGGGGTGATCCGTCCAAAGCGCACCGCCCAATTATCCCAGTAAAGCTCAGAGACGGCGCCCCAGGAGTAGCCACGCGCATCCGAGGCAAAGTCGTAGGCGGCATAGGTCAGGAATGCGAGGTTGAAGAGGCCCTGACGCGGATCAATATCGAAGGCGTTCTTGTCAAAGAAATCGAGGATACTGAAGTTGCCAGCAACCAGAACAAGCCTTCTGCTGTTATAGGTAGTTCCAAGCTGGGTCGGACCCGACTCTTTTATCACTCGGTTACCGCCAAATCCAAACGTCTGGCGCACATACGCGCGGGAACGGTAGAGCGTGGGCGCCACGTCACCACCTTTTTGCAGCTCAAAATCCTGGATGGCTCCCCCTAACCCTTTGAGTTGCGAGAGGGGGCGCTCCGAAATGAGCTCTGGAACAAAGTAGGCTTCGCCGCCCTTCCAGAGCCTGGCGCCAAGGTACAGCGTTGCAGTGCCGGTAAAGCTTCGCTCAGCATCCGGAAGAAGTGAATTAGTGCTCCCATTCGCATTCGTATAGGGTGCAGCAAACGTCGGCTTCCAGCCTGAGATGTAGGTGAATTGTCCATATGCATTCCAGCGTTCGTTCTCGATGGTGTGCTCGCCGCGTTTTGCCAGCAGCTTCATCAGGGTAGGCTGGTCCTCTGCGACCGGTGCAGGGGCGGCGTCCTGAGCAGATGCGAGTGTGGGAGCAGCTTGCATGAATGCAAAAAATAGAAGAATGATGAGGCCCTGCCGGACGAGACCTTGTATCAGCATGAACCTGCTATGTTCATGCTTTCGCATGAATAGAGTACGAATGATCATTGGTTCGTGTCTTTCTGTCGATTTGGGAGCTGATCCCGGGTGGCCGCCCAGGCAGATTATGCCTGGAGTTACCCGTAATATACCCCAGTAGGGTATAAGGAATCAATCATCAGGAGAGCGGATATGGCTTATGTTGCGCGGGAACGAACCAAGCTGCTCAATCGCGTCAAACGGATCCGCGGCCAGATGGATGCGGTCGAGCACACTCTGGCGGCTGAGGAGGACTGCACCAAGGTCCTGATGCTGCTGGCAGCCGTGCGTGGAGGTATCAACAGCCTGATGGGCGAGGTTCTCGAAGATCATATTCGCCTGCATCTGCTCCAGGACGGCCACGCCCCGCTGACGCCCGACCTCGGCGAGGAGTTGATCGACCTGGTGCGCGCGTACCTGAAGTAGTGAACCTAGTGCTCCTCGACTTGCAGTCGCCACGGCCTCTGGGGTAATCTTTCCTCACACGGGAAAGGAGGATGGTCCAGCCTATGAAAATTGACAGTAACTGTAGCAAAACGGTACGTGAGGTGACTGAGGCTTAGAGCGTCCAGCTCTAGTCCCAGCGGTTTGCAACACAAGTAGTATCCGCCGAGGCCCACTTACGAGTGTGGACGCCTCAAGTCAATCTCAACAGTCCACCGCCAGACGGCCTGTCGCTCATATTGAGCACAGGCCGTTTGCTTTTGCCGTCTGCTTCTATTGAGGCTACTTCGGTTTTAGAATAAACAGATGGAACCTTTAGTCATCGCCGGACGAGCTTTTCAGTCGCGACTGATCGTTGGGACAGGAAAATACAAAGACGGAGCAGAGACGCAGGCTGCCATCGAGGCCTCCGGGGCAGAGATGGTGACCGTCGCGGTGCGCAGGGTAAACCTTGATCGTTCGTGCGAGTCGCTGCTGGACTTCATTGACTCGCAACGCTACTTTCTTCTTCCCAATACGGCTGGCTGCTATACCGCCGAGGATGCCATTCGCGCGGCGCGTCTGGGACGTGAGGTCGGTCTCTCCGACTGGGTCAAGATTGAAGTGATCGGTAACCTGCCTACGCTGTATCCCGACGTCCAGGCAACGCTTGAAGCCACGCGTGTGCTGGTCAAGGAGGGTTTTACTGTTCTCCCTTACACGACCGACGACATTGTCTTCGCAAAACGCCTGATCGATGTTGGAGCAGCGGCGGTCATGCCGCTCGGGGCACCGATCGGTACTGGCCTTGGACTCTCGAATATCACGAACCTGCGCATCCTTCGCGAACTTATCACCGAGGTCCCATTGATCGTGGACGCTGGGCTCGGCACTGCATCCGACGCTGCCCTGGCGATGGAGTTGGGCTTCGACGCGGTTCTGCTGAACACGGCGATTGCCGGCGCGCGCGATCCCATTCTCATGGCTGAGTCGATGCAGCACGCAGTATTGGCTGGACGCCAATCATTCCTTGCCGGCCGTATGCCCCGCAAGCTCTATGCCACTGCCAGCTCGCCGTTCGAAGGCATCTCGAAGTGAAGCTCAGGGCAAGAGTTCGGCGTCTATGACAAGGGAGCCTCGGTATCCCCGTCACACGCTGACGGGGATGCTATTTGCCTGGCTGAGGAATCGCGACGGTATCGCGGGTCTGCTTTTCGGAGTTGCGCTGTGGGTGTTTTCCGCTGTTGCGCTGGCGCTAGCGATGCAGGCAAATCTCCGGGCGTCGGGATTGGTGAGGACCTGCGGGGCCGGTGGAGCTGAACTGCTGATACGCCATTTGCACGTAACCGCTACCGTTTGGGGAATAGGCTTCACGGCGCTGCAGCTCGCGAGCTTACTCGCCCTTACCTTCGTTCTGCGCTCCTGCTATCGCTTGCGAACAGCGATCTGCTTCGTGATGGGCGCGGGCGCCGTTATGCTGGGCGATGTACTTGGGCTTTTCACTCTGCTGCTGTGGCTTGGAGTCACACTCGGGGCGAGATGACTGCGCAGGTTACCTGCGTTCACAAGTGATGGCGTTCGGTTAGACTTCCTTCATGCGTGTCTTCGGCATCGACTGCGGCACCGAATTTACGGGCTATGGTGTAGTCGAGGTGGACTGCGAAGCGCGCATGCCCCGGCTCGTGCACCTAGCTGCAGGGACGATTCGCCTCAGCAAGAAGGAGACGCCGCCGCAGCGGCTCGCTCAGGTCTATGCCGAGCTCACCGGTCTTCTGTCGCTTCATACACCCGAGGTCGTCGCGATCGAGGAGGTCTTCTTCTCCGCTAACGCCAAGTCGGCCCTAAAGCTCGGACAGGTGCGCGGAGTCGCCATGCTGGCTGCGGCAACTTGCAATCTGCCGGTCGTGGAGTATGCGCCTCTCTCCATAAAGAGCGCCGTGGTTGGCTACGGTCTCGCGGCGAAGGAGCAGGTGCAGTTCATGGTGATTCGCCTGCTCGAGCTGAGTGTCGCTCCTGAATCGCCGGACGCAGCCGATGCGCTGGCGATCGCCATCTGTCATATCCATACAGCGCAGACGTTACACCTGCAGGGAGTCACCCGATGACCCGCTTCTGGGGAGGGCTTGGTCTGGCAGGCTTCGGCTTCACAGCCCTGCTATCTGGGCAAAATGCGGTTCCATCAGTGGCGCAGTCTCAAGAGAGCTTAACTGCCGCCTTCCACGTCAGCTTCAGCTTCGAGCGGCCTGTCCCCGGCATTGCCGTCCCCCGGTACTCGATCGAAATTCGGGAAGACGGCACTGGCCGCTACCGTGCCGAGATTCCCGCAGCCCAGTCCAGTGAACTCCAGATTATCGAACGTCCTCTCGTTTTCTCGTCTTCTACCGTCAAGGGCGCCCATGAATCCGTTCACATGGTGCACTCATCCGCCTCGCCTTGCGCGTCCAGGCTGAAAAATATCGCTGACACCGGAACCAAGACCCTCATCTACCGGGATGCTAACGGCGACGGCACCTGCACCTACAATCACACGGAGAACAAGGGAGCAATCCAACTCACGGAGCTCTTCCAAGGCATCGAACTAACCCTGGAAGAGGGCCGCGTTCTAGATTTCAAACACCGTTTCGATCGCCTCGGGCTTGACGCAGAGATGGCGACGCTGGTGTCCGCGGTGGATGCGGGCCATGCCCTGGAGCTTGAAAACATCGCGCCTACGCTTCGGTCGATTGCAAGCGACACGGAGCTGATCGAGCGGGTACGATTGCGAGCAGCCAAACTACTGGAGCGGGCCGAGACTGGCGGATAGCGGTCTGCTTCCGCAGGACGGGTACAGCGCGTCTAACGCACGCGTTGAGAGAGTAGGGTCCATAAGCCACCATGAGAGATACCACGGGTTTTCTCCAAAGATTCAAGTGCTGCGTCGTACGCCATGCCGCCTTCGTCGCCGTTTGTCTGGGAGTAGGGACGACTGGAACCCACCGAGCGGTCTTCGCTCAGGGTCTCTCTCCTGCTCGAGTCGCACGCCTCACGTTTACCGAGGGATACGTGTACGTCGATCGCACCGGTAACACTGCGGGCGATCCAGCGCAGTTGAACATGCCGCTGACCGAGGGACAGACCGTCGTCACAGGTGACGATGGCCAGGCCGAGATCGAGTTTGAGGACGGCAGCCTCGCCCGATTAACCCCGAACACCACGCTCAACCTCCAACACCTGATCGTTGATGGGGGCGGAAGCTCCAGTACGCGGCTTGGGCTGGTCAAAGGGCTGGCGTACTTCGAACTCCGCTCGGGGTCCCGCTTTGCCTATACCGTCGACGCTGGCGGCGACCTCATCTCGCCCACCGAAAACACCTCCTTCCGCATCAACCTGGACGAGCCACCCGCGGCTATCGCCGTGCTGGATGGCACAGCGCATGTGCAGCGGGAAGATCACTATAGGACCGATCTCCACGCCGGCGAAACCTTTCGCAGCGACACGGAAGATCCGAGCCGCTACTTCCTTACGCAAGAGGTTGCAGCAGACACATGGGACCAGTGGAATGAGGCCCGCGACCAGGCGGCTGCGAATGCGGCATCCACACAGACAGCCGCACGGGACGGATTCGCAGGATACCAAGGCTACGGCTGGTCAGATCTCGACGTAAACGGGAATTGGTATAACGTTCCCGGACAGGGGCAGGTGTGGCAACCGATCGGCGGCGACGATGTCAGCTTCGACCCCTATGGCAACGGAAGCTGGCTTTGGTATCCCGGGACAGGCTACACCTGGGCCTCAGGGTACAGCTGGGGCTGGACGCCCTTCCGGTGCGGCGGCTGGTCGTACTGGAACACCTTCGGCTGGGGCTGGAGCCCGAATGCGGCCTGCAGCGGCTTCGGCTTTGCAGGCTACGGAGGCTATGGATACGGCGGGTACGGGACTGGCGGGTATAACGGCGGATACGTAAACATTGTCCGCCCACCGCTTCACTATGCGGGCCAGCGGCTGCCGGTCATGGAACCAAGCGGTGTTCACCCCATCATTCACGTCCATGGAATGACAGCTGGACCGACACCGGGAATACCAACAGGAACAACGCCTGGCGGTTCAATCGGGTTCCGAGCGGCGGTACCCGCCCCGTCTCCCCACCCTTCGCCCATCCAATTGCCTGGATCACGACACATTGCGGGTATCGTAGCGATCCCACTCACGTCAGTCGGTCAGGCATACACCCCGCGAGGCGGAAGCGCCATTGGAGCTTCGCTCCGTCGTGATTTTCCGGTTGATCGTACGACTCACACAGCGGTACTCGGACTGCAGCCAACCCACAGCGTAGTCCAGACGGGCTTTGCCAGCGGAAGCATTCCGGGACCTCGGCGCGGAGTCCAGAGCTACGAAGCTGGACGCCCGGGCGCGGTCCGGCCAGCAGCTCCGCAGACTTTCAGTGCGCCACGACAAGGGATTCAACAGCTGGGTGTCCAGCAACCGGGTGTTCAGGAGAGCATGAGACCGTACAACCAGCAGGGCGTTCAACATGGCTTGAGACCAATGAACCAGCCGGGAATGAACCAGCCAGGGGCGCGTCCCGGCTTTCAGCAGCCAGGACAGGGCGGTGGGGGCAGCTACGCCCGTCCGGGAGGTCAGCCGATGGCGCCGTCCGCTCCGCGCCCCTCTGCTCCGAGCCAGTTACCTCCATCCACACCACACTCCACCTTTTCAGTTCCAGCGGCTCCAGCCTCTTCTGCGGGAGCGATGCATGCGACTCCGTCAAATGGAGGCGGCGCGAAAAGATAGCCCATGAGGTGAAGCCACGAGGGCTTTACCCGCTCGGATTTGTGGGGGGCTGATGGTATTTCTGGGATTCACGGTATTTGCAGCGATCGATATAACAGCGCCATCGGCTCAAGCGCGAGGGACTCAGCCCGCACCTGGACCGGCATCCCGGCGGGCCAAGCCGCTGCAAGCTGGTCCGGCGCATACCCGGCGGCACGCAGATTATTATGCAAAGTCTTCCGCTTCTGTGCAAAGCAGAGCTTTAGAAATCCATCGAAGGCCGTTGCATCCACAGCCAGTTCCACAAACCTCGGTGCGAAGTGCAGCCGCAGCACAGTCGAGTAAACCTCCGGTGGTGGCGAGAAGGCCGACGGGGGCAGGGTGAACAGCTTGTCGACCTGCGCGTTCATCTGTGCCGTGGCCGAGAGCAGACCATAGTCCCGAACTCCAGGAGCTGCCGAGACCCTGTCGGCCACCTCGCGCTGCATCATCAACACGCCGCGCGAGAGTGCCCCGGCCGTTCCTGCCCGGAAGAGTTGAAGAAGGATATTGGACGTGATGTAGTAAGGTAGGTTTCCGACCACATCTGCCGTCTCCCCTGCAGGAACAAGCGCTTGAAGATCTGCCTTCAGGAAATCGCCCTCATGAATCTCAACTTGTGGCTGCTCGCGGAACCGAAACCGCATCTCCGCTGCGAGGGAGCGGTCCAGCTCGAGCGCGATCAGCCGACGGCAGCGCATCGCGAGGATATCCGTGATCGCCCCATGCCCCGGCCCAATCTCGATAATAGTCCGGTCGCTTACATTGCCGAGCGCATCAACGATGGCATGCCGGGCACGATCATCGACGAGGAAATTTTGACCCAGCTTTGACTTAAGCTTCATGCTTACAGACTACCGGTCGTAGTTCGCCCCTAAACGGAGATGGGTTGCAGGGGCTGCAAGAGGCTTTGCTCCAGAACGATATGGGTTGAGTTTGGGACCACCACGCACACGAGTGAGAAGCTGTCGTCCCGTCATGCCGGAACTACAAACGAGGTCGACACTTCAAGGGATGGTCAGATTGAGGGTGACAACCTGAGTTTGCGAGGATCCTGTAGTCGAGTTGCCGCTGACTGTGTATCGATAGCTTCCGGGGGGTATAGCGAAGGTTGGGGTTGACGCCGCAGCCGTAGCCGCTTGAGACCAGTATGACGGTCGTCCAGAGCTGAGCCATGAGCAGCGCGGTCGGGCGGATGCCAAGAACCTTGCGGATCTTCAAGAGAAGGCGGCGGGCGCAAGAATGCAGAGCGTGATACCGTCAAGACCGCCGCGCCCGGCGTGGGGGCGAAGCTCGGCCGAGATGAGGGTATTGATGGTGACGGTGACTGCTTGGCTCGCACCACTGAGGGTGACCATGGAGGGCTGCATGGAGCAGGTCGCATTTGGGGCGATGACGATCGCGCTGCAGTTCAGGACGACATCGCCGATCAAACCGTCCACGGGCGTGATGGTCAAGGTGTAGCTAGCGGACCTGGTTTGCTGGACGCTGCAGCTAGCAGAAGAGCTGCCATCAACCGTGACGCTGAAGGATGCGTGGCTGTTGCTGAGAGTGGTTGATGTGGTGCCATTGCCGGTGATGGTTTCCGTGTCAGGCGAGGCGAGATCAGAGCTGGTGATGGTGAGGGTACCGGTACGGGGCCCGCGGTTCTGGGGGTGAAGGCGATGGTGACGGAGCAGCTTGCGCCAGCGGCGAGGGTGGGAAAGGAGCGGGGCGCGGTGACGAGGTAATCGGTTGTTATGGTGAAACTAATACGGCTGATGGGGGCGGTCCCAACGTTCGCGAGCGTAAGCGACAGGCTCGCCGTTTGGCCGACGACGACGTTGCCGAAGTTCAGGCTAGCAGGGTTGATGAGCAGATGGGACTGGATGCCGACGCCGGTAAGCGCGGCTACGAGAAGCTGGCCGAGGCGGAGCTGGCGATACTCAGGCTTGCAGGGCGAATCCCGGCCGCAGTCGGAGTGAAGCTGACCTGAATCGTGCAACTGCCGCTGGGCGGGGCAGTTGCTGGAAAGCTGGAGGCGGCGCCTACGGCGTGGGGCACGAGTGCGGCGACTATGGGAAACCCGGACGCGGTAGTAAAACCGGAAGGTGGCGTCGTCCATGCCGTCGGCGACAATGGAGGTGGGCAACGTGTCACCATTCTGTCCGCAGAGATAGGTGGCATAGCGAAGGATAGTGCCGTCTGCGGTGAACTCTTCGACAAAGCCGTTCTGGATGCTGCCGTGAGCAGGTGACTGAATGATGGCGGAGGCTGTGACGGGAAAACCGCTGCCGTAGATGAGACCGGTGATGAAGACGGCATCCACAGTGGCCGTGATTGCCGCCGCTGCTGTCCTTCCGCCGCCACCCGAAGGTTACGAAACTTAAATTCAGGTCTGCGTCGAACTTCGCGATAAAAGATTGGCCGTGGTATCGACCGGTTGAGAAAAGGTCGCACCGGGGTTGTGGTTAATGCGCCGGAGGTGCTGGTTCCAGTGATCTAAAGATCGCCGGAACGATCGCGTGCCACGGCAACGCCAACGGCGGTTCCGAGTTGCGCCTGGGCGAGCACAACGGTAGCAGTGGCATCGGTCTTGAGGAGACGTACGCCGTCCTTCTGATCGAGGAGAGAGTAAAGGTGGCCAGCATCGCAAGTGACGGCATTGAACTGGCTGCTTCGCAGAGGAGCGGATGCCAGCAAAGGAGAGCTGCTGGGGCCTGTCGACTGAACTGGAGACACAGGAGCACCTACCGCGATAAGGCCCAGCAGTGCTGTGGAGAAGAACGGCAGAAGGCGAAACTTTTCGTCATAGGCTTGTGGCCGCGGTTGCTGCTCAGGTTGCGGCCTGACCTTCAATATCCATGGAGTTGCCGGTATTCTGTTGTCCTGATTTGAGAAAGTGTATCGAGAGGTACTATACGTCCTCATCTGGACTTTGACTGCTTTATTTCAATGCTTACTCTTTGCGATCCTATCCTTGCTGCTTTGAGACGGGTGCGATCGTGAGCGCCTCGGGGTTTAATAAGGCGCCAAACCCACGGGCATACATCTCATTTATGAAGTGAGCGTGGCTCAGGTAGTGAATGACTTGCATGCCAAACTCACGGGCGGCCTCGATGTTATCGGCGCGGTCGTCGATGAAGAGAATCTTCGCGGGTTCCGTGGCGAGTCCGTCGGCGGCGTAGCGGTAGATCTCAGGCTCGGGTTTGGCCAGGTTGACGGAGTGTGACCAGGTGCAGTGATCGAAAGCGCCGAGCCAGTCAAACCTGGCAAGCAGGCCTTCAGCCATCGCATCACCGATATTCGAAAGGATGCCGGTACGGATGCTTGCGCGCTGGAGTTGTTGCGCCCACTCGACCATGGACACGTTCAGATCACCCCACAAATCGATGTCGGCTGCGACGAGACCAGCGATCTGGGAGGCGTTAAAGGTGGTGCCGTTCCCGGCGGCGACATGCTGCCAGTAGGACTGGCCGGTATGGGTTCCCCGATCGTAGGGATGGCGATGCGCCCAGTACTCGCGATGGAGGCCAGCTTCGTCGAGGTCGGTGAGATCGCGCATGCGCGCCCAGGCCAAAGGATTCGGCGGTCCGGAGAGGACCATGCCGTAATCGAAGAGAACGGCGTAAATCGGGGTGGCAAGATGGCTTTGGAGGTTCTGGTCGGGCTGTGGTTCGGTGTGTTTCATAGGGATGTCTGGATTGTAAGCGAGCGGGATTGCGCGGGTAGCATAGGGATATGAGGGATCAACGCGTACACGATCGGTTTTCATCTCGGACAGGGTGGGATACAGGGGAGAGCACGTTCGCGTCGGCAGTGCGGGAAGCGCGAGCTTCGCGATTGAGTTCCGGGCTGGCACTGGTGGATCTGACGGTATCGAATCCTACGATCTGTGGCTTCCTTTACGACGCGGTAGATGTTCTCGCGCCGCTGGGCAATCCGGGCGCGATGACGTATGACCCTGATCCGCGCGGTATACAGTCCGCACGAGAGGCTATAGCCGTGTATTACGCAGACCACGGAGCTGCGGTCGATGCCGATGCAATCATACTCACCACGAGCACAAGCGAGGCATATGGGTATCTGTTCCGCCTGCTCTGTGATGCCGGTGATGAGGTGCTGGTGGCGCAGCCGAGCTATCCGCTATTTCACTATCTGGCCGAACTCGAGGATGTGCGGCTACGGTCATATCCCTTGTTCTACGATTTCGGCTGGTGGATTGATTTTGCCGAACTGGAACGGCGGATTGGGCCGCGAACAAAGGCGATCCTTGTCGTCCATCCAAACAATCCGACCGGGCATTGGACGGCAGCGGGGGAGCGAGAGCGGCTCCGGGAATTCTGCTCCAGGTTTAGGCTGGCGCTGATTGTGGACGAGGTATTCCTGGACTATGCGCTTCGGGAGGCGGCGGGAGCGGTGAGCTTCGCGGCTGAGCAATCGCCGGTTCTGACCTTTGTTCTGAGCGGGATCAGCAAGATTGCGGGGCTGCCGCAGATGAAGGCTGCATGGGTGCTTACGGTGGGACCGGAGAATATGCAACGAGAGGCGCTAGGCCGGCTTGAGGTGATTGCCGATACATTCCTGTCGATGAATGCGTCAGTGCAGCACGCGCTGCCGAGCTGGCTGGCAGCGCGGCATAGGATTCAAGGACAGATCCTCAGACGCGTCCTGAAGAACCTGGCGACGGCAGAAGCTTCAGGTGTCCCGGTGCTGCACACGGAGGCGGGCTGGAGCGCAGTGCTCCGGGTACAAGGATCTGCGGAAGATCTGGTGATGGAGCAAAGGGTTATTGCGCATCCGGGCTCGTTTTATGGCTTATCTGAGCGAAACCGGGTAGTGGTAAGCCTGCTGACAAACGAAGCGGCGTTCACTCAAGGTGTATATCGGCTTGCGGCTATGAGTGCTAAATATTCAGTTTAAAACGAAATGCAATTGTTCGATACGAGTTCTATCTTGTCTACCTAAAAAGATTGCAGGAATGGGTTGCATTCCTTTTCCTGGCCTATAGTTGTGGCGGCACCATGTCCTGGGATGACGATAGTATCCTCCGGGAGCGTCATGAGACGGCTTTGAATGGAGTTGATAAGGGTGGGGGTGTCACCTCCGGGGAGGTCCGTTCTGCCTACGCCGCCAGAGAAGAGAGTATCGCCTGCTAAGAGGAGACGTTGCCCCAGCAGGTACATGCAGACACTGCCTTGTGTATGACCTGGAGTATGCAGGATCTCTCCGGTGATGCCGGATACGGTGATGATCTGGCCGTCTTCAAGTGAGTGGTCCGGCGGCGCGACCTCGGGCGTTGCGATGCCCAGCCATCCGGCCTGAATGTCCATTATTCTGACCAGTGGCAAATCGAGCTGGTTATAGAAGACGGGAGCGCCCGTAAGGCGCTTGAGGATCTGTGCCCCGGCAATGTGGTCGATATGGGCATGGGTGATCACAATTTGCTTGAGGGTAAGTTGATGGCGTGTGAGAACGCCAACGATGCGGGGGATGTCGTCACCTGGGTCGATGACCATGGCTTCGCCCGAGGCCTCATCCCCAAGGACGGTGCAGTTGCATTGGAGCAGGCCAACACGGAGGATCTCTCGAATCATGTCCTCTATGGTAGAACGCGAGTTCCTGGACCTTGAGATTGGAGTTGACTCGCACCGGGGTTGTGGTGAGAACTAGACGTGGAAACGCGCAGATCTGGTTTGATCCGTACTGATTAGTCGGAGCGGCGCGACTACTTCTTGGGTGTGGTTTGCGTGGTCGGAGTTCCGGAAAGTACTGAATGATCGCCACTGGCGCGAGAGAGAAGGATGGTGAGCGCAATGGAAACGAGCATGAAGAGGACTGCAGCCCAAGCAGTGAGTTTGGTCAGCAGATTAGCCGCGCCGCGAGGACCGAAGGCGGTCTGTGATCCTTGTCCGCCGAAAGCTCCGGCCAGGTCGGCCGACTTACCCTGCTGGATCAATATGACACCAATGAGGAAGAGACAGACGATCACATGGATGACAACGAGCAGATAAACCATTGGATTATAACTGAACCTTTTGAGCAAACTGTAGGATTGATGAAAGAAGAGACTTGAAGGCCATGCTCTGTGATGCTAATGCATCAACTCTATCTGAAGTGTATCACCGGGGTATTGCTGGCGCGCAACGCCGGGAGAAGGAAGGTCAGGCTACAGAGGATTCAAAAGCCTCGTCCTAGCGCGAGCGGTACTGTTCCCAGATATTCTAAGCGAAGTGAGAACGCGTCCAATGGTCACGCGGTCAACGGCAAAAGCTCTGGCTCGATACGGTGGCATTAGGCAGATAGGAACTCTCCTGGCAGCATCATTGCTCATTTTGGTAAACACTTCAGGGTGGCCATCTGGGGACCACAACCAGACAGATAACTGTTTTCATACTTCTCTTGAATGCAAGTTGTGGTGGTTTGGGCTGTCTTGTCCGAAAGAGTGATAGGGGAGAGTTTTCCATTCTTCCATTCGCGTTCTTTCATCATCACGAAGAACACCGGCACCAAGATCAGAACGTGAATGGTTGAAGTAATCATGCCGCCCACGATGGGAGCGGCTATGGGTTTCATCACATCGGAGCCGATGCCGGACTCCCACAGGATCGGTGCAAGGCTAGCGAGAACAGCCACGACAGTCATTAGCTTGGGGCGCAGGCGCTTGACAGCACCCTCGACGATGGCATCTTCGATATCTGCACAGCTATGCAAGTTTCCCTGCAGCAGTCTTTGCTCCAGAGATTCATGCAAGTAAACGACCATGACGACACCCGTCTCCACGGCAATCCCGAACAGCGCGATGTAACCAACCCACACAGCGACGCTGAAGTTATAGCTAAGCAGCCATTGCAGCAATAACCCTCCCGTCATGGCGTAGAGGGTGGGCACGATCAGCACAACGGTTTCCGTGACGGAATGAAAGATCATGTAGAGCAGCAGGAAGATCACGAAGAAGACAATGGGCAGAATTAGTTTGAGCCGTTGCTTTGCCCGCAGCTCAAATTCATACTCGCCCGACCACTTGTAGCTGTAGCTTGCCGGGATCGCAATCTGGCTTTTCAGCTTCCGATTGGCTTCGTTTACAAAGCCTCCGTAGTTGGTCCCCTTCAAGTCGATGTAGACATAGGCGGTGAGTTGTCCGTCTTCATCTCGGATCATCGCCGGGCCATGAGAGAAGGAAACCTGGGCGACTTGGCCCAGAGGGATCTGCGCCCCAGAGGGCGTTGCGATCAAGACGTTACGCATTCGATCGACGCTGTCCCGGAAGTCCTGCGAGTAGCGCACGTTGATTGGATAACGCTCGCGTCCTTCGATGTTCTCCGCGATGTTCTGGCCGCCGATGCCGGATGAGACCGCCATTTGCACATCGGCGACACTGAGGCCATATCGTGCGGCCTCGGCTCGGTTCACTTCCACGTTGACATAGAAGCCCTGCGAGATGCGTTCGGCAAAGATCGACCGAACCTGTGGCATCGACGAGAGAACGCTCTGCATCTTTGACGCCAGTTGTTCAATGCCGTCTCCGTTCGGCCCTTGCACCTTGAGCCCAAGCGGTGTCTTGATTCCGGTAAGTTCCATGTCGAGACGGTTTTCGACTGGACTCGTCCAGGTGTTCGCGAGCCCAGGAAACTGTACCTTTTCATCCATCTCCTGAATGAGCTTGGTGTAGGTCATTCCTGGTCGCCATTGCTCTCGCGACTTGAGCATGAGCGTTGTGTCGTACATGTCCAGCGGGGCGTTGTCCGTTGCACTGTCGGAACGACCGACTGTGCCGAAGACGCTCTCGACCTCAGGGAACGTGCGGAGTATCGCATCCTGCTTTTGGAGCAGCGACTTCGCCTGCTCAACAGCGATACCAGGAAGCGAAGTTGGCATATACAGCGCGGCGCCTTCAAAGAGCGGAGGCATGAACTGGCTTCCCAGCTTGAAGGCGACGGGTAACGTGGCAACCAGAAAGAGCAGGTTGCTTGCAATGGTGAGCTTTCGATACTTCAGGCAGAACTGCAGGACGGGAAGATAGATCGCCTGGGTGAAGCGCGAGAGCGGATTCGCACTCTCTGGCTTAAGTTGCCCTCGAATCAGCATCACCATCAGCACAGGCACAAGGGTAATTGCAAGGATGGACGAGGAACCCACGGCAAGCGTTTTAGTCCAGGCGAGAGGCCGAAACATACGGCCCTCCTGCGCTTCTAGCAAAAAGACAGGCAAGAAGGAGACAACGATGACGAGTAGCGAGAAGAACAACGCCGGCCCGACCTGCTTCGCTGCGGCGATAAGAATTTCCCGGCGCTCCCGTTCGGAGACAGGTGTAGGGTCGGACTCCTGCCGTTCGGAGAGATGCCGGTATCCATTCTCCACCATGACAATTGCTGCATCGACGAGGACACCGACGGCGAGAGCAATGCCACCAAGGGACATGATGTTCGAGGTCACACCCAGGAAGTAGATTGGAATGAACGACACGAGCACCGCAACCGGCAGAGCCAGAATGGCGATCAGAGCCGAGCGGAAGTGAAAGAGGAAGATGATGATGACCATGCTGACGATGATGGCTTCTTCCAGCAAGTCGCGCTGAAGGGTGGCAATCGAATCGTTTATGAGACCGGAACGATCGTAACCCGCGACTATCTGCACCCCGGCTGGAAGAGATGGCGCAGTCTCGCGCAGCTTCTGCTTGACGCCTTCTACAACGTTTAGTGCATTCATGCCTTGTCGCATGACGACAATGCCGCCGACCGTCTCGCCTTGCCCGTTCCACTCGGCGACGCCTTCGCGGATATCCGGACCGAAAGCCACACTCCCGAGATCGCGTAGCAGGACCGGTGTACCGTTCTTGCTGCCCACGGCGATGGACTCTAAATCATTGAGAGATCTCAGGTAGCCGAGACCGCGGATCATATACTGCGCTCCGTTGAGATCGAGCACTCTGCCGCCTACTTCATTTGTGCTGGCCTTCACCCGGTCGATGACCATCGATAATGGAATGTTGTACGTCAGCAGCTTGCCTGGGTCGAGCCGTATTTGATACTGCTTCACATAGCCACCGATGCTGGCAACCTCTGAGACACCGGGCACAGTCTCCAGCGCATAGCGTAAATGCCAGTCCTGAAGGGTACGCAGGTCGGCCAGACTATGCTTTCCGCTCTTATCAATGATGGCGTACTCAAAGACCCAGCCCGCGCCTGTCGCATCCGGCCCAATGGCTGGGTGGACTTCGGCAGGGAGACGACCACTGATTTGTTGGAGATATTCGACTACACGAGAACGTGCCCAATACAGGTCTGTGCCGTCCTCGAATGCGACGTACACGTATGAATCGCCAAACATCGTTTGAGCTCGGACGGCCTTCACATGAGGAGCAGCAAGAAGGCTTGTCACGATGGGATAGGTGACCTGGTCTTCGATAATGTCTGGCGGTTGTCCGGTCCAACCCGTATGTACGATCACCTGCACATCGGAGATATCAGGTAACGCATCGAGTGGAACATGACGCAGAGACCAGATACCGGCAAGAGTCAGAAGTAAAACGCTAGTGAAGACGAGGAAGCGATTTCGTGCGCAAAGATCGATGATTCTGGAGAGCATGTCACATTCCCCCTTCGGCATTGACGCGCAACTGCTTCGTCCCGATGGTCTGGCCGTTCTGTCTTACGGTCACCGTAACCTGCCATGTTCCTCCAGATTCAAGCACGCCCGTTCCATCGTAGACGCCGGAACTCTTCTGCATAAGTTGCGTGGTCGTATTCATCGCTCCCATACCCATTGCCGGCATTGCCGCCATGAAGAAAGTGACCGCAACGTGCACCCCGGAGATAGGCTGCCCGTTCGCCCCATTCAACCTGACTTGGAAGACATTCGATCCCTTGTGAACTGGATTGGGATTGGTTGTGAAATCGATCGCAATGGCGGATTGAGTTTTTGCTGATGGGTTTGGCGCTTGTTTCCCTGCTCCGGGTGCAGAGGAAGTGTACGGCCCAGCCGAAGCCTGTAACTGGCTCTCGGAGTCGAGCAGGAAATTCGCCGAGGTCACAATCTGCTGATGAGCGGCGAGACCCTTCAGGACGACAAAGTCATCTCCCACACGCGTACCGAGGCTGACATCTTTCGGCTCCAGGCTGCCATTCCCATGATCGACAAAGACGACCTGACGTAGACCCGTCTGAAACACTGCAGAGGCGGGAACGACGAGTTGTCGTCCCAGAGTGGACTTTAGAACGACGTTCACGAACATACCCGGTTTGAGTGTGACACCGGGATTATTGACCGCCAGCCGTACTTTGACGGTTCGTGTCGTTATATCGACCTGTGGCAGGATCTCTTCAATACGGCCCTGAAAGATCCGCCCCGGATAAGCATCAACCGTAATTGACGAGCTGTATCCGCGCTTTAACCTGCCGATGTCATTCTGGAAGACCTGCGCATTCACCCACACCCGTGAAAGATCAGCCAGTGTGTAAAGCGTTGTTGCCGGTTCAACGTACATATTTGGGAGCGCCAGGCGCTCCATGATGAAGCCGGAGGCAGGAGAGTTTATAGATAACTCGGTAACCGCCTTTCCTGTTCGCTGGAGTTTCACTATCTCACTACTCGGTATATCCCACTGGCGTAAGCGCTGTTCGGCTGCGGTGGTCAAAGATGATGCGCCGCTTGCGACGCCATCGACGGAGCTTCCGCTTTGAGCGCTCTGATTCCGTCGTGCAAGCAGATACTCTTCCTGCGTTGCTACCAATTCGGGGCTATAGATGGTGAAGAGCGGCTCGCCCTTGCGGACATATTGGTATGTTGCGTCGGCAAAGACCTTGCGGATATATCCGGAGAACCGAACCTGAACCGAGGACTGAAGTCGTTCGTCGACATCGACTGTGCCGGTCGCTCGAATTTCATCGCTCAGTTGCTTGTACTCGACCATGCCAACCTTTACGCCGATGCGATTCATCTGCTCATTCGTCAGTTGCACAGGCACTAGCGAGGTCTCCATCTTTGGAGACGGCATGAACGCATCTTTGCTCGTGTCCGCCATTGGACCCGATGCAATGGGTTGAACACCTGTGGACATGTCGGCCGGACGCTGTGTCGTTCGAGTGCGATACGCGCACACCATAGCGACAGCCGCGAAGAGTGCAAGCCAGAACAAGGAAGTCCGGACAATGTAGGGGTTCATCGGAGGCGTACTCCTGTCAGTGTTTCGAGACGTGCCAGAGCCGTTTCGTGGTCAAGCAGCGCTTGTTGGTAGTCATGCTCAAAGGTCAGAGCATCGAGCAGAGAGGAAAGCACCGGGGCGAAGCCTTGTTTACCGGACTGATAGGTAGTCTGTTCAGCCTGAAAGACTGCTCGTGCTTGTGGCAGAAGACCATCTTGATACTCCGTCAACAACTCCGCAGTATTCGTCACGGCGATAAACTGCTTTTGCACCTCTGCGAGTTGCTGTTGGACTTGCGAGTCGAGTTCTTGCCTGGACCGCTCCAGCGACTCCGCAGCTTCCGCTACGCCCGCTTCGACGCGCTTGCGCCGGGGCAGCTGCATACTGACCGTCAGCATGTAATAGTCGCGATACGCACCACCCGTCTGTTGAAACATATAGCCGACGCTGAAGTCCGGCTTGCCCTCACGTAGCGCCGACTTCAATTGGGCGTCCTGCTTGTGGACGTCTGCGGCATCCACAGAGAGGGCAGGGTTGTGAGCGAGAACGAGGTTTTGTAATTCTTTTGCGGTACGTTGCAATGGAATCAGCGAAAGCGGCTCTGGAAGGATGTCAGGAGAGGACTGCGACCGATGCAGCAGCTCCTTAAGGCTGGCCTGGAACTGCCCCATCTCCTGATGGCGCATGGTGACTTCACGCAGAATTTTCGTATGTTCGATCTGTGCTTTCAGAATATCTGCCTGACTGCCTTGCCCGACACTGTATCGAGACAAGCCGGTCTCAATCAGGGGCTTCAGGACGGCATCGGTCCGAACGAGAATCGAAAGCGTTGCGTCAATATAGGCAAGTCGAAGATAAAGAAGCTTGACCTGATCCGTAACCGACGAACGCAGAAGGTCTGCTTGTGTCTGTTGGATATCGGCCTGTCTGTTGGCTACCTCGCCCTTGAGACGGAGTTTCCCGGCATAAGGAAGCTCCTGCGAGGTCCCAAACCCGATATAGGCAAAATCACTGTTGCTGAAACCCGCAAGCGGCTTCGGACTGCCGACGCTGAACGACTGAACCGTAAACTGCGGGTCAGGTAAGGTTGTCAACTGAGGTGCAACGTGCGTTGCCGCCTTCCACGCGTGCTCTGCGGCCGAGATCTGTGTGTTGTTCGACTGTGCTTCTGAAACCAGCGTAGCAAGTGGTGTCGGCATCCCGGGTATCTGCTGCGCGTACGCATAGATACCCGTTGCCATCACCCATGCGACGGTCCAATATACGGCCACCTTCATAGGAAACTCCTGTCTCGAGTGCAATTCAGACGTGAACGCGCACAGTGGCACGGTCCGGATCTTCAGCGAGAGAGGAGCGAACTAGATTCTTAAGATGATGATTGCTGAGGGGGGAGGCTTTGGTGGTGAATGCTCCGGGTGTTGCATCCAGTCTTCGGCAAAGGCCTGAGGAGCCAGAGGGTCAAACGACGCAACCCAGAGTGTCACGAACATGGCGGGACAAAATGACATCGTATCCGTCTTCAAAGCAGTGTCGTAAACACCGGTCGGAGCTTTCCTGCAGCAGTCGTGCGAGGCTGGCATCTCCATCTGTCCGCATCGACTCTTCATCATGCGGCAACATGCTTGCTCTTCAACCGTCATCTGAGCATCAGAGGCCATGCACGCCATCGCTGGAGCGACACAGGACACCAGCAACAACAGAATTGCTCCGAATTGGCGCAGAGATTTCACTTTGAATTGAGAATACGCTGTGTCCTAAATCAGGACAACAGGAACTCGAGAGCAAGTGCATTAGGACCCTGAGTTGCCTGCGGTTTGGCGATCAGAGGAGGCTCCAGCAAAGTTTAGACTGTTTTGTCACGCGAGATAGATATCTGGACCCATTTTGCGCCCATAGTGTTGAACTCTACCCTGCATTGCGGATGATGTATGGACGAATCGTCTTTAGATTCTCACCTCGCAGGGTAATACACTGAAGCTCGTCCTTGCGGGCTAGCTCCGCTTCTTGCCCTTTCTGCTGAGCCTACCGAGCGCCGCGCGCAGCCTCGGCATGCCGACAATGCTGTCTATGAACTGCTCTGCCGCGATCTGAGGGTGCGGAACCCTTCAATGTGCCCTGCTGTCTGACGCGAGAGGTAGTTGGCAAAGAACCTCGCGATCTTGGCTGCGCCGTTCTCGTAGACCATTTTTGCCGAGTTCAGGAAACGCAGGGCTTCCATCGTCACCAGGTTGGTCTCCAGCCCCTGAACTCGGTGGGTCATCACCGCCGTCAGCAACCCTTCTTTGGTATCGAAACGACTGTAGAAGGTTTCCTTTGAGGCGTTGTCTCTTCTGGCCATCTACCCGACGCTTGCGCCTTCATACCCGTGTTCTACGAAGACCTCAGCGGCAAATTTCAGCAACTCGTCGACTTGACCCTCTGAGATCCGTGATCGTGGAGTGGACCATTCTTTGCGGTAAACCTTAACTTCTTCTTTCATTTCTCTTGAACCGTAACAGCCTGAGAGAAGGCCAACAATAAGACATTCTGAATCCAATTATGGGAGTTCGTCATATGTCAATACCGTACGGTACAAGACTCCTAACTGTGCCGTCACATTTGCGTGTGGAAAGAGGGAGGACAGACGCAATCGAACAAGAGAAATGCTAGAGCAACGCAGGCTGAGCGCAATGCTTGTTAACATGTTCGGGCGCTGACCCACCTAATGCACGACATGCCCATATAAGGGCACTCCACTGGCCAGTGCCTGACGAAGACCGAATACCTTGACCATGTGACCAGCAGCGGCGGCACGTCGTCGGGGTACAGCGAGTCGCGGCTTCCATCCGTATCCCCAACATCCCACAGTAGCTTGAGCTGAAACTAGAAACCCTCCAGTTTGGGGTACGTCTCCATAAAGATGGCGGCCTCTCTCTTCAATTCTCGAGCCCGGTTCAGGAGCACCAGCATGGATAGCCGTAGATCTCTATTTGTCGATGCGATATTGACGGCGGTTCCAACGTTCGTCTTTGTTGTCGCCGGCAAGGTCTCCACTATGCGGATGGCGTTGGTCTGGACGCTGCTTCTCTCTTTTCTGATCGTGCTCTTCCGCATGGTGCGGCACGAATGGCTGCTTCATGCGTTGATCGCTGCCTGATCCACTTTGCTGGGCGGCATCGCAGCCATAATTACAGGCTCGCCTCGGCTCTTTTCTTCTCTTGGCCATCCTACCTGCGGTCATTACGTTTATCTGTCTTATAAGCATCTTTGCGTACCGGCCTCTCGCCGGACTTCTGCTCAACGGGCTGGCGAGCCGCAACAGTGGTATCGCCTCACGCGGCTACGCAATCTCTATGTCAATGCGACGCTGGTGTGCGCCGGGATTAATCACAGCCGCAGTTCTTTAGTAGGTCTTCTATACCGACAGCAGACGCCGTCATGCACGTCGCGACAGGCCCATCTTCGCCATGATTATGAGCATCACCATCACCGCGGCTCGGCGACAGACCGCGACGGATAGCGGGGCGACTCATCCATCTTCACCCCTCGGGAAGGAGCCATCATGAAGGGTCATTATCATTGAAGCCGGAATAGGCGGAAGCTGCCTCGCGCACGGCCTCCTATAAAGCTAAAGCGGGATTGATGTGAAAATTTTCGAGCGCAACGCAAGAGAACTGTTCGTGCTACGGCATTCCCATCAACCCGTTCGGTCAATAGGTTATGCAGGAGTGCCTGCCGAAAAGCCGCTGGAATATTTCTTTAAAGAGCGTTGCCGTCGAGGGCACAACCGGTTCTTTGACGAAAGACTGGAGCTGCTTGCCGATGTCATGGGATCGCATGTAAGTGAAGGAAGAGTGGTCGCCGAAAGCCGGATGTCAATCAGCCGCTCTGAGCTGCGCATTCTACGCAAGGTCTTTCCAGCGAGAACGGCAGCCAGGTTGTAGTCCAGTGAAGAAGACCTTTGACAGATACGAGATGCGGCCAGATGGATAGGTCGAGCTCTTTCTTCAAGACGGAACGCACGAGACTGCCACGTCCTGGTTGGCGCCGATGCCAGCAATTCACGTATACGAAAGGATATCTACCCACTTCGAGAGAATCAGCACAGAGGTCTTGGTCATCGTTGGAAGAACCGGACTTCCTGGCAGACTCATTGCACAGATACTGCTTGACGGGTCACCAAACACCATCATCTCCCGCGCCGGCGACTCCATGTTCGTGTCGGTGGTGGTGAACGCCAATCTCTACCAAGGTCGCACCACCTGATGCAGAGATTACGCCGTCCGTCGTCTGGACATAGGTATTTGCTGAAGAGGCGCTTATGTAGATATCTCTCGGATCATCGCAATCCGGAACTCACGAGAAGAGCGCTACCCTTGTACAGGTGCGGACTCGCAATGGCGTATGCCTACGAAGAGACGCTGAAGCGCGACTGCAAACAACCTTTTCGCAATCGTTACAGAGACGAAGAAGAAGGCCTGCTGTTTCGGGCTGACCTTCTTCTAAGTACTATTCTTAAGATTGGTGCGGAGGAGGGGACTTGAACCCCTATGCCTTGCGGCGCTAGCACCTCAAGCTAGTGCGTCTGCCAATTTCGCCACCTCCGCGTTTGGCTCAGACTCGTTGCGGTGGCATTGAGTCTAAAGTGGTGAACAATCCAAGGTTAGTGTAGCATTCTGTGGCTGTTCCGGGGTGGGTACTGGGCTCCCGACCATGAATGCTCATTGGGATTAGTGCTTCGTTGCCCAGAGATCTGGTTTGGTGGTGATGTGAACCTGTTGCATCCCTATCACGATACGCGCTGCTTTTGATTGGCAATACAGCTTAGTGCGCCCTAGAAGTGGTTCCGAAGCTCCGAGAAGGAAGGAAGTTCGAGGAGTGTCTGGGCGACCGGAGGCGGGTTGACGGTTTCGTGTTCGAGCACCCAGGTAAAGTCGTGAGGAATGAAAACAGCGTGCAAGCCGGCGGCGAGTGCTGGATTAATGTCCGATTTTGGGCTGTTGCCGATCATCCAGGTTGTGGCAGCCTCGAAGCCGTGTTTTTGAGAGAGCGAACAGTAGGCATCCTCATGTTTTTCCGGGAGTATTTCGACATCCGCAAAGAGGTTGGCAAGGCCTGAGCGGTGGAGTTTGTCGGTCTGCTCCTCGGGATTGCCTTTGGTGACGAGTAGAATGCGATGACGTTTGGCAAGATCAGCAAGCGTTTCGGCAACACTGGGGAGCAGTTCAATCTCCTGGTCGGCTATGGATTGTGCGAAGTTGTGGATGCGATGCCGCTTCTCATCGGTCAGGGGCGAGTCAGTAAGCTGTTCGAAACAGACGACAAGCGAATGACGGAAGCTTTCGAGTCCATAGCCGTGGGCTGCGATGGTGGCGTGTTCGACCATGTTTAGATGACCGCGAACCTCGGCGGGAGTATGGACGCGATGATCAAGATATGAGATGAACGCGGTGATCGCCCGCTCGAAGTAGATATTGTTTTCCCAGAGCGTATCGTCCGCGTCGATGAGAAGAGTTTGCCCAGGGAGGCGGCGAGTGTTGTTGTGTATGAAAGCCACGAACCTATTATAAGGCGCCCTGCGAGCACGGCATCTCCGCGATTGATCCTCCGGGCTGCGATAAAGCACGGGGTGAACTAAGCGACTCGGCTCTCCTCGCGCTCTCCATCGTTCCCCTCTTTGGCCGTTGAAGTGATCGAAATCGTCTGCTCTGTCCAGACTGAAGCAGATAAATGCACTCAAATCGCAAGGAAGGTCATGCATGCGATCTGCCGTGTCGCTGCATGGAGTGCAGCAAGGCAGCGCTGCATTGTTTACGCAGCCGCGATTAGTCGGTGAAGCCGTAAGCATCTGGATTTCAAGTACAGTGAACGCTGGTGAACCTGCACGATGAGCGATGCTGTACTCTTCTTACTGCTTCGCGTTCGTTCGTACTCAGAAGACAGCAAACCATGGAGACTAAGTTCATTGAAGAAACGATTTTTGCCGTCGGCGCTGTCTTGCATGATTGCGGGTTTTCTTAGTTTGCTCGGAACTCTTCCTTTGATGGCGAGTTCAACGCTGCCTGCGCCGATCGTCGTTTCCTCAGGTTGGCAACTCCAGGATGTGGCCAAGGTGCCGGGATCGGGAGCCGTAATCTCTCAACAAAAATTTATACCAGAGGGCTGGTACACCGCTACTGTGCCCGGAACGATTCTAACGAGCCTGGTAAATGCTGGTGTCTATCCTGAACCGCTTTATGGCGAGAACAATCGTCCCGACAGGATTCCCGACAGCCTGAGCCGCACACCCTTCTGGTACAGGACGCTCGTTACCGTTCCGAAGACGTACAAGCACAAGCAGATCTGGCTGAACTTCGCCGGGATCAATTATTCGGCAGAGGTTTGGGTCAACGGAAAGCAGGCGGGGACGATTCGCGGGGCATTTACGCGGGGAACCTTCGACATTTCAGCGATGGTGAAGCCGGGCAAGCAAGCGGTTTTAGCAGTGCTTGTGACGCCGCAACCCCATCCTGGAGTTCCAATTGAGCACACGATTCGAAACGGAATTGGCAAAAACGGCGGCATCACCGCCATCGATGGGCCAACATTTCTTTCGACTATCGGCTGGGACTGGCTGCCCGGCATACGGGATCGCGACACAGGAATCTGGCAGAAGGTGTATCTCTCCACGAGCGGTCCAGTCCTCGTCAAGAATCCGGTGGTCACAACTGACCTGTCGCTACCAAGCCTGGACACTGCGGATGTCTCTGTCCAGGCCAGCATAGAAAACATTAGCGATCAGCCGCAGAAAGGCTTGCTGAAGGGGAGCTTTGGCGATGCAGCGTTTCAGAAGCAGATCGAAGTTGCGCCGCACAGCGCCATACTCGTCTCATTCGATCCGAAGACGACACCGGAGTTGCACCTCACTCATCCCAAGCTATGGTGGCCGAACGGATATGGACCGCAGAATCTTTACGACCTTCACTTAAGTTTCGAGATGAAGGGAAAGATTTCCGACAGCCAGAATGTCAGTTTTGGAGTCCGGAAGATTACCTATGCGGTGGCCGATTCCGAGAACCTGACGATTTCAGTCAATGGTGTTCGGGTCTTTATCCGTGGTGGGGACTGGGGTCTGGACGAGGCGATGAAACGCATTCCGCGGGAGCGGTTGGAGGCGCAGATTCGCATGCACCAGATTGCCAATCTCAACATGATTCGCAACTGGGTTGGACAGAGTACAAGCGAAGATTTTTATGAGATGTGCGACAAGTACGGCCTGCTTATATGGGATGAATTCTTTCAGCCAAATCCGAGTGACGGCCCTGATCCTACAGATCTTGTGACGTACATGGCTAACGTGCGGGACAAGATCCTGCGTTTTCGCAATCATCCGGCGATCGCTGTCTGGTGTGCGAGAAACGAAGGAAATCCTCCGAAGGAGATCGATAGTGCATTGCGCAGCTTGATGGTCGAGCTCGATCCGGTCCGGCTGTATCAGGCCAACTCAGCAGACGGGCATGGGGTCCGGTCGGCTGGACCGTATCACTGGCGTACGCCGAGAGAGTTCTACATGTTCAAGGACGAAGAGGCTTTCAAAACGGAGACCGGGAGCATGTCTGTCCCCACCATCGAGTCCATTCACTGCATGATGCCCGAGAAGGATTGGGAGATCATCAACGATGACTGGGCGGAGCATGACTTTGCACGAGGTGCCCAGGGCGGCGACACCTATCGGGATCTCATCGCGGCGCGCTACGGCAAACTGGCAAACCTTGCTGACTTTGTACGCAAGTCCCAGCTGGCGAACTACGAGGCGTTCCGTGCGATGTATGAAGGCCGCAATGCGAAGCTGTTCAAGCCCAGCACAGGCGTGATCACCTGGATGAGTAATCCGGCGCAGCCGAGCTTCGTGTGGCAGCTCTACCATCATGATCTTGAGCCCTTCTCATCGCTCTTCGCGGTGAAGGCGGCCGGCGAACTTACGCATATCCAGCTGAACGAGAGCAATGGGAACGTTGAGGTTATCAATAATCTGCCTGCGCCGCTGACGAATGCTGTAGCGCACATCTCGATCTATAACCTTGATGGCACCGCAGCGTATCAACATGACTTTCCTGTGACCACCTTGGCAAGTACAGCAACAGATCTGGGCTTAGTGGACTGTCCGCCTGCGCTCTCGCCGGTGTACTTTGTGCGACTAGAGTTGCGGGATTCATCGGGCAAGGTTCTCTCTCGCAATATATACTGGCGCGCACTTCCGGAACACCAGGATGATCTAACAGACCTCAACAAGCTTTCGATCGTCACGCTCGATGCGAAGGTCGAACGGCATGACGCGGATGGCAGGTGTCTCCTTTCGGTAACGCTGCATAATCTGGGAGCCCAAGTTGCGCTGATGACGCATGTACAGCTTCGACGGCAGCAGTCTGGGCAGCGGGTGTTGCCGGTTTACTATACGGATAACTATGTGTCGCTCGTGCCGAATGAAACAACAACTCTTTCAATCGAAGCGGCTGAAGCAGATCTCAAAGGAGAGATGCCTCTGATAGTCGTCGATGGATGGAACGGAAGGGTCGTTCCCTCGACCTCTCCGGATGTCGCTGTCGGACCGAATGTGGATGCTCAGGTGGATCACTGGCCGGTGACGGACCTGCCGATGTATATCCCTGTACCTGAGTGATCTGCTGTCAGATGTCTTGAAATGCATGCACCGGGGAATGGGGGAGCGTGCAGATCTGCAAATTCTAGCCCTGAGCCAGCTCTTTCGCCCGCTGCGTAGCGCGCTTGACTGCCTTGATCAGCGTGACACGCAGGCCACCCTCTTCGAGCTCGAGGATGCCGTCCACGGTGCAACCGGCAGGAGTCGTCACCTGGTCTTTCAGGAGCGCGGGGTGATAGCCGGTTTCGAGCACCATGCGGGCTGAGCCATAGGTGGTCTGCGCGGCCAGTAACGTTGCCACGTCGCGTGGCAGACCGACGTTTACGCCAGCCTCCGCCAGCGCCTCGATGATGATGTAGAGGAACGCCGGACCCGAGCCGGACAATCCGGTTACGGCGTCCATATGCTTCTCGTCGACCACAACAGTGCGGCCCACGGCTTGAAAGATGCGCTGAGCGACGGCCATCTGCGGCTCAGCGACAAAGCGGCCGCTGCACAGCGCGGTAACCCCAGCGGCGATCATGGCGGGGGTGTTGGGCATTGCACGAATAACGGCAAGGTCGCAGCCAGCAGCATCTTCAATGCTACGGGTCTTAACCGAGGCGGCGAAGGAGAGCAGCAGCTTGGCGGTGTTCAGCGCAGGGCGAATCTGCTCTACAAGGGCGGAGACCTGGATCGGCTTGACCCCCAGCAGAATGACATCCGCTTGTTGAGCGGCGGCAAGATTGTCTGTCGTTACGTCCATGCCGAACTGGGCGGAGAGTGCGTGTGCCCGTTCGGGATGCTGCACGGTCGCAAAGATCTGATCCGGAGCGATCAGATTGTTCTTCATGAAGGCCTGCAGAAGAATCCCGCCCATTTTGCCGGCACCCAGTACAGCCACGCGTATTCCCGGCAGTACAGCGGCGGGTGCGGTTCCTTCATCGGTCACATCGTTCATAGCAGAAGGCTATCAGACTATTTTTTCTGGTCAGCGATCCAGGTATCGACTCGTTTTTCGAGAACGTCGAGCGGCAGCGCGCCGGAGTCGATGACAACATCATGGAAATCCTTCAAATGGAATCGTGGCCCCAGCGCCGTTTGTGCACGCTGGCGCAGCTCGAGGATCTTCAACTGGCCCATCTTGTAGCCGAGTGCCTGTCCAGGCCAGGCGATATAGCGGTCGACTTCGGCCTGGATGTTGGTTTCATCAATGGCGGAATGCGCGTGGAAGTAATCAACCATCTGCTGCCGTGTCCAATGCTGTGAGTGGACACCGGTGTCGACGACGAGCCGGATCGCCCGCCAGATATCCGCCTCGAGACGGCCATAGTCGCTGTAGGGATCCTGGTAGAAGCCGATCTCCTTGCCCAGCCGCTCGCTGTAGAGCGCCCATCCTTCCGTGTAGGCCGTGTAGTAGCCGTATTTGCGGAATTCCGGTAGGCCGGTGAGTTCCTGCGCGATGGCAATCTGGAGATGATGGCCGGGAATGCCTTCGTGGTAGGAGACGGCTTCTACGGGGGCGAGTGAGCGCTCGGCGAAGTTGTAGGTGCTGACGTACACGCGTCCGGGCCGGCTGCCGTCCGGGGTCCCCGGATAGTAATAGGCTGCCGCCTGATTCTTCTCGACGTAGGGGGGCACCGGCAGGATCTCGAGCGGGGCTTTCGGGAGGCGGCCGAAAAGTTCGGGCAACTTTGGTTTCATGCCTGCGATGTAGCTTCGGTAGGCGTCCAGCAAAGCGTCCTTCGATGCGGGATGCTCCTTCGGGTTCGTCTTCAATCCTGAGCTAAAGCTCTTAGCATCCAGGAAGCCTAGCCGCTTGATAATGGCAAGCATCTCGGTCTCGTCACGCTTCACCTCGTCGAGACCGATCTGGTGAATCTCTGCGGGCGTCTTCTCAAGCGTGGTGCTCTGGCGCACGCGGAACGCATAGTATGCATCCCCCTCGGGAAGTGCGCTGGCGCCCGGCTCCATGCGTCCCTTTGCGACGTACTGTCCACTCAGAAAGTGGGCGAACCGCTGGTAGGCAGGAAGCACTTCACTCGCAATGGCATCGAGGACTGCTGCCGCAATGCGCTTCTGCTCGTCTGCATTGATATCCTTCGGAAGCTTCTTCAATGGCCCGGCAAAGGGCGATTCGGCCGGCGTCTGCGCTGCGAGAGCCTGAGTTTGCACGAGGACTTTTTCGAGCAGGAACTTTGGCGGCATCCGCCCATCCTCCATGCCGAGTTGCATATTGGTCGTGATCTGCGAGAAGGCTACCGGAATCTTTTTGAGGCGCGCGATATAGTCGTCGAAATCCTTGACCGAAGTGAAGGACAGTTGGTCCACCAGTTGCGGCAGGTCGGTGTGAAGGCCCGAAAACTGATTGACCGGCATCTCCCATTCCTTGAACTTCGCGGTCTCCTGGTCGTCGATCAGCGAGCGGATCATCAGGTCGTCCGATAGCTGCTCCTGTTGCGGGAGACCGGTCGCGTCGATCTCTGAAAGTCGCTGGAGAAAGACCCGTCCGCGGGCCAATGATGCGTTTACCTCCTGGACCGAGTAGTCGGAGAGCTGGTCGTTGTACCGCTTGTCGCCGATCGAGGAGGCAAACTCCGGCGCGTGCTTCAATCGGTCTTGCCAGATATCCGCGAAGACGGCGATCAGAGCTTTGCTGCGGGCCTCGGCAGGAGAGGGTGTCTGCGCTTGCAGAAACTGGAGACCGTTTGCAGAAACAAAGATGATCGTTCCTGCGATGAGCCTCACAGTGAAGTATGCCAATCGCATAAATTGTTTTTCTGACAATAGAGCCATGGTGCAGTCTAGCGTCTCTGCTACCGTAATCGTGAATGCGGACCGGCTGTGCGGAACCCGGGGGGTGTGGACGAATGTGCTCCGATGGTGGACGCATCCAGCATTCGGTAGAGTGTTGAACGGCTGATTCCCAGGACCTCAGAAGCCCGCAGCTTATTTCCTGCGCATCGAGTCAGGACATCCAGCACATGCCTCTGCACAACGTCTTCAAGCCTTTCCAGGTGCTGCTCCGGCACGGGTTGCGTAGCGTCCTGCTCGCGCCGAAGCAGCGAAAGATGCTGCGGCTCCACAATCATCCCGCCTTGAGCCTGGGTAGCGGTGCTTGCGTCTTCGAGGACGTTGATGAGTTCACGGACGTTTTCTGACCAGTGGTGGCGCTCAAGGCAGGCGACTGCCTCCGCTGTAATTGCTACTATTCCAGCGCCCTGACGTAGCAAGGTCTTGGACACTGTAGCAATATCTTCCTGTCTAAGCCGCAGGGGAATCAGCGTGATCTCAACTGCTGCAATGCGGCGGTACAACTCCTCCCGAAACTGTCCGGTTGTCGCCCGGGCTCGCAATGCACCGTCGTCTGAGGCCACGATCCGCAGGTCATAGCGCTGGGAGCGAGGCCCGTGATGCTGCTGCAGCAGCCGCAGAAGTGACGCTTGAAGCGGAAGCGGCATACAACTTAGGCCATCCAGAAAGAGGGTTCCGCGATGTGCTTCCCGCAGAATATCGGACTGGTGGGAGCACTGAAGAAGTTTCTGCTCAAACTCTGCCGCCCGCCACACCACAAATGGTCCACGTGCACCCGGACTTCGTTCGTGCAGCGCCCGCGCCACCGTCTCTTTGCCCGTACCCGCTTCGCCCGTCACCAGCGCCGTTCGAAAGTAGGGGGCGATCCGTTGAAGCTGCGAGCGGACGCGGCGAATCGCAATACCGTCGCCTGCAAGATAATAAGAGTCTAATGCCTCCCTATGTTTCTCCAAGGTCTGTCCGTGAGAGTTCAGTCCATGAGAGGCACGCGGGTGTGAGGCACGGAGGGAACACAGATCGGAGCTGCTGGCGAGGTAACCTTGGCATGACATAGCTATGTCATACATCGGCAGCGGTCGGGTTTTGTTGAGGAAATAGAACGAGAAGCCCTGATGCCGCAGAACACAGGCATCAGGGCTAGGGTCGTTTCGAGACGCTTAGGCGTTGGTTGTGGCGCAGTAAGTATCGAAGGCGCGCGTGAGTTCCTGTGCGATCGCCGGCGCAGTTGAAGTCTCGATTGCCGAGCGCTGCATGAGATATACAAGCTGTCCGTCTCGAAGTATGGCAATGGCGGGCGACGTGGGCGGATGTCCACCAAAGTAGCTGCGCGCACGTTCGGTCGCCTCGCGATCCTGGCCTGCGAATACGGTTACAGCGTGGTCTGGCTTCGTCGCGTGCTGCATGGCGAGACGAACGCCTGGACGCATTTTGCCAGCGGCGCATCCGCAGATCGAATTGACGACCAGCATCGTTGTCCCCGGCCTGGCGACAGCAGCATCGACCTCAGCCGCATCGCGAGCCTCGGCAAGACCAGCGCGGCTCAACTCTTCACGCATTGGAATCAACATAATCTCTGGGTACATGGTGTCCTCCTGGACTTGAGTACAGACTCGGTACTGAATTAAAGCTCTTCCCTATTGTAAGGCCTGCCCTATCTGCCTGCCATAGTGACTGGGCGCTCTGTCCCGCATCTGCTTCTACAGTGACGCCTGTTGTTGTACTCTCAAGCGGTGCGGCTCCTCCCGGTTCAACTCCCGACTATCCAGATTCAGGAGTACGTGCCACTCGCTCCGTACACGACGCTTGGGATCGGCGGTCCGGCCCGTTTTTTCACCCGCGTCACGACGCCGGACCAGGTCGTAGAGGCTGTGCTTTACGCCCGAACCCGCAGTCTTCCTCTGCTTGTGCTAGGTGGCGGCAGCAACCTGCTGATCAGCGACGCAGGCTTTGAGGGACTGGTGATTCATACCGCTCTTGATGGCCCTGTTCAAAGGGTCGTCAACCGCGGCGAAGACCCGGCGAACGCTAACGTCGTGTACACAGTTCCCGCAGGGATGGACTGGAACGCCTTCGTTCTCATGGCCGCCGCGGCGGGAGACACCGGCGTCGAGTGCCTCGCGGGCATTCCGGGACTCGTTGGAGGCAGTCCGATCCAGAATATCGGTGCATATGGTCAGGAAGTTGCCACTACGATTATTTCAGTCGCGGCACTCGATCTTGAGACGCTTCGCTTGGTCCATCTGGACCGTGATGTGTGCGAATTCGGCTATCGGCGCAGCGTCTTCAACACCAGGCACCGCAGCCGCTACGTTATCACCGGAGTTGATTTCGGGTTTGATCCGCGCGCAACTCCAACGCTCCTGTACGCGGAACTTCAACGCTATTTTGAAGGGGTAGCGACCTTCCCCAAACCTATCGACATCTACCATGCAGTTCGGACTATTCGTCAAGGGAAAGGAATGCTTCTCGTCGACGGCGATCCGGACTGTCGGAGTGCAGGATCCTTCTTCAAGAACCCCATCGTTTCTCACCAGGCCGTGGAGCGTGTTGCAAACGTATTGCACGTCAGCGAAAGGGCAATTCCGCACTGGGCCGCGGCGAACGGTCTGACTAAACTTTCCGCAGCCTGGCTGCTTGAGCAGGCGGGATTCCACAAAGGTTTCGCTATGGGACGTGCGGGCATTTCTTCCCGTCACACCCTTGCGCTGATCAACCGTGGAAACGCCAGCTTCGCGGATGTAGTTGCATTGCGCGATTCTATCGTTCGCGAGGTGGAGAGTCGATTTCAGATCACGCTTGACCAAGAGCCAGTTCAAGTAGGCTAGAGCCGATGTTGAAGAGTGGTTTACTGCCCGCGCAACTGTACCAGCAGTCTCTCTCGCTCCGGTGCAAGTACCTTCTCGACCGATCCCTGCCCGGTGATTCTGCCGTCCTCCAGCCTGAGCACGTCGGCACGCAGAAGGAATGCCTCGCCGATGTCATGAGTGACGGAGAGCACCGGTAAATTCCGGTCTAGAAGCCAAGCCTGCAAGTCGATCGCGAGAGCGTCGCGCAAGGCTAAGTCCAAGCCGGCAAATGGTTCATCGAGGAGAAGAAGCGTACCCCCTCCCCTGACGACGGAAGCGATCGCCCGAGCCACCGAAACACGCTGGCGTTCGCCGCCGCTCAGGGCTTGCGGCTGCTTCTCAGCAAGCCGCGTGATGCGAAAGAGTTCCAGCAACTCCTCGACGAGCGTAGCTTCAGCCTGTTGCGATCGGACGCCGTATCGAACGTTGTCCCGCACCGAGATTCCCGGAAACAGACGTGCTGTCTGCCCCGCATAGCGTATGTCACGCAGATGAGCTGGTACAAGGAGATGTGCCGTTGTGTTGACGATCGGCCTTTCTCTCAGAAGGATTGTTGCTTGATCCGGGCGCACGAAGCCCATAATGGCGCGGAGTATTGTCGTTTTACCGCTACCCGAAGGTCCGAAGAGCACCGTCCACGGCTCAGTCAGGGAAAACATGACATCGAGCTCGATCGGTCCTTGCCGGTGCCGCATTTCAACTTTCAGGAACGGGTTCCTAATCGACAAAATCACCTCGCCTTCCGCGGCGGGCCGACGGCCAAAGATAGATCATGAGAAGTGCTGCCACGGAAACTCCGAGCAGCAGCAGGGCGGTCCGATTTGCCGCTGCATAGTCGAAGTCCTGCACTTGGTCGTAGAGAGCGATCGAGAGCGTCCTGGTCGCTCCTGGAATGTTGCCTCCCAGCATGAGGACGACACCAAATTCGCCAACGGTGTGCGTGAAGGTCAGCACGGCGGCTGTAAGCAGGGAACTGCGCGTCAATGGCAGCACCACGCGCCAGAACGTCTTCGCTGGCGAGACGCCTAAGCCGATGGATGCCTCCAGGGTCGCCTGATCGATACCCTCGAAACCCGAGACCAGCGGCTGAACCGCAAATGGCAAGCTGTAGAGCATCGACCCCACCAGCAGACCGCTGAAGCTGAACGCAAGCGGATGTCCCACCAAGTGTATGAAGATCCTGCCGATCAGAGTCAGGGGACCCAGCACGATGAGAAGGTAGAACCCGATAACCGTTGGAGGCAGGACGAGTGGAAGCGCCACGATCGCCTGGACAAGGGCTCGCCGCGGGTCTCGTCCTGAGGCGATCCACCACGCTAGCGGAAGCGCAAGTGCAAGCAGGACCAAAGTTGTGGTCAGGGCCAGGCGAAGCGTCAGGAGAAAAGCGTCGACATCCATACTGCCGTCAGTGTACCCAGACCAGCAAATCCGAATCGTCAGATGTCGTAGATGCGAGACATCGCCGGATCCACAAGTAGATTGTGATGGAGCTAATTCACGGGCGCCAGACCGAGTTTCGGCAGGTTCGCTTGGGTTTGCGGCGATGTGAGCCAGTCCATGAACGCATGAGCATCGCTCCGTGCTGGAGAAGCTTTCAGGATGACGCCGTATTGCACCAGCTTTGGATATGCGACGGCGGGTAGAAGCACATAGGTACCGATCTGCTTGAAGTGTTCGGACGATGCCGCCGTGAGAGAGATCAGGCCGAGTTGCGCGTTGCCGGATTCCACGAATTGGGCTGCTTGAGCAATGTTTTCTGCTACGACGAGCCGGGGCGTCAGCTTGTCGTACAGGTCCAGGAAGTGAAGTGCAGACGTTGCTGCGCGGCCATACGGTGCATGTAAGCCGTTTGCGATTGCAATCGACTTAACACGGGGGTCAGACAAGACTTCAAGATGCAATGGCTGGAAGGGGGAGTCTTTACGAGCCCAAAGCACCAGCGTGCCTTTCGCATAGGCGATTGGGAATTTTGTGTCGGCTAGACCTGCGGCCACAATCTTCTCGGGAAAGGTAAAATCTGCGCCAAGGAAAAGGTCTACGAGCGCTCCGTTTAGAACCTGGGTCGCCAAAGTCGCGGAAGAGCCATAGCTGGCGATAACCTTGACACCGGTTGCGTGCTCATACGCAGCAGCAAGACCGGGCAGGGCGGGTTGCAAATCAGCAGCAGCGGCAACGCGAATCTGTTTTGGCGGATTTCGTCGAGGTGCGGTCTGAGCGAAGAAGGAACTATCGAGATCAGGAATGGTTATAAGTGCGAGCAGCAGGACGAGTCTGGGAAAACGTGAATATGTACGATAGGCTAGAGATACCCATGAAGGTTTCGACACACCAGCTTCGATGCACGGAGTGCAATGCGGAGATAGCCGGAACCACCGCGAGCAGCAACTTCCGCTGCGACATCTGCGGCGGGCTCTTTGAGGTAGTCTATCCATGGTCGCTGACTCTAGGGGGGGTTGGGAGTAAGCTGCCGAACGCGAGCGCTCTCCGCTGGCTCTGGCAGGAACGACGGACCTCAAGCCTTTCCATTGACCAGAGCGGTGTCTGGCGCTTTCGCGACTTGCTGCCCATCATCTCCGATTTTGAGCGTGCAGTCACGCTGCGGGAGGGCAACACACCGCTTTACGATCTGCCATGCTGCGCGAAGGCTGTAGGCATCGATTGGCTCCTCGCAAAGCATCAAGGAATGAATCCTACCGGATCGTTCAAGGATACTGGGATGACTGCCGCTCTTTCCGTGGCTGCCGAGCGAGGGTTCGAGTGGGTCGCCTGCGCGTCTACCGGGAATACTTCGGCGGCTATGGCTGCGTATGCTGCACGCGCCGGCCTTCGGAGTATCGTCTTCATTCCGGAAGGCAAGATCGCCTGGGGCAAACTTTCACAGTCGATGGATTACGGCTCGCTGACGGTTCAACTAAAAACCGACTTCGACGGATGTGTCAGGATGTTGACGGAGCTAGTGCGCCGCTTTCCCATCTACCTGCTCAATTCGGTGAATCCGTACCGGCTAGAAGGCCAGAAGACTCCAGCGTTCGAGATGGTCGAGCAACTGGACTGGCAGGTGCCAGAGCACATCATAGTTCCGGGCGGTAATCTTGCGAACAGCGCGGCGCTCGGCAAAGGATTCGCCGAGATGCTGCACCTTGGTCTCATTGATCGAGTCCCGAAGATCAGTGTGATTCAGGCACAGGGAGCTAACCCGCTTTATCGCACCCTCAGGGAAAATGGCGGTGAGCACCTGATCTCAGTGACGGCAGAGACCCGCGCATCCGCGATCCGGATTGGGCGGCCTGCCTCCTGGCGAAAGGCCATCCGCATCCTGCAGACGACCGGCGGCTGGTGCGAGCAGGTGAGCGAACAGGAGATTGCGCTTGCCAAGGCAGAGATTGGCGCCGAGGGCGTGGGCTGCGAACCTGCTTCTGCCGTAACGCTCGCCGGTCTTAAGAAGCTAGTGGCGAGAGGGAAGATCCGTCGCGAGGAACGGGTGGTGCTCGTTTTGACAGGTCATACGTTGAAGGATTCCGACTACACCATTCACTATCATCGTGGTGAGCTTCTAACGGCTGAGGAGTTGGCAGGGATCTCGGCTGCGGATCGGGTTCGCCATCAAGAACTGGTCAAAGTGCCGGTTGTTCTAGATGCGGATCCAGATCTGGTCTTAAAAACATTCGAGTCTCACATGAACGCTGTCCAGCACGCATGAAAAGGAGTCCGGGTTCATTTTACGCCCGCTTACCAGCGACTTCGGCAAATCTTGGCCCAGGGTTGGATGCGGTGGGGCTTGCCATGGCTCTTTATCTTACTGTTGACGCACAGCAGGCAGGAGAGTTTCGCATCGAAGCGACAGGGCGAGAGGCTGAACTTTGTGCGCGAGTCAGCGATAGCCTTATCCTCACTACATATCGCGATCTGCTGCGAGAGGCGGGATGCTCTTGCAAGGCGATCGAACTCACCCTCCACAATGAGATTCCACTCGGGATCGGATGTGGTTCAAGTGCGGCGGCTCTGCTTGCCGGCATTCTCCTTGCAAACCACTTCGGGCAACTCGGATGGAGCGATCAGCAAGTGCTCGAAGAAGCCTATCGCCGGGAAGGACATCCTGACAACGTGGCGGCGTGCTGGCGTGGCGGTATGACATCTTCGGCGGTCTTCGATGGCGCGGTGATCACGGCAACATGTGGATTGGATATCCGCTGGAATCTCCTGATTGCCGTACCTTCTGTCGCTCTGGCGACGGAGAAGGCACGAGCGTTGCTCCCAGCGACCTACAGTCGAGCCGATGCTGTTGCCAACGTTCAGAGCACCGCACTTCTAGTCTCCGCATTCGCTTTGAAGCGAGGCGATCTTCTTCGACACGCAATGCAGGACCATTTCCATCAGCCGTACCGGATGGAACTCTGCCCGCTCCTGCCAAAGTTGCTGCCCTTGGTAGCCGATTCCGGAGTTCTGGGAATCGCACTGAGTGGGGCAGGTCCGGCGGTCCTGCTCGTAGCTGAGGAGGAAGCTCAGTTAAAGGATTTGATTACCAGGATTCGGCTGCTTGGGGAGGATTCCTCTCTTGAGGTGATTCGAACAAGGATTGCCAGCGGCTGTATTAAGGAGCCTTAGATTGACATTTGCGATGCAGAGTTACCTTGGTGTCTATGTACAGGATTCCTCAATCTCTCTAGAATCAAAGACTAAGCAGTTCTGGGGAGGGCTGCTTTAGCCCCCGTTGAACCTCTGTAAAGAGGTCCGGGCGTTTCATTCGAACTCAGCGTTGAAACTCCTGCCCGGCTCCTGCATCTATTATGAGGGTGTTACAAAGCGTCGCTTGCACTGCCGGATAGGCAGAGATAGCAGGTCGACGGGAGGATCAAGATGGCAGGACAGTTCGTTAGCGAAGTAAACGACGACACCTTTGAAAAAGAGGTATTGCAGTCGGACCAGCCAGTGTTGGTAGACTTCTGGGCTGCATGGTGCGGTCCATGCCGGGCTCTCGCTCCGGTTGTGGATGAAGTGGCAACGCAGTACAACGGCAAGCTCAAAGTGATGAAGATGGACGTAGACAGGAATAACTCTACTCCTGCTCGCTACGGCATACGCGGCATTCCTGCGCTTCTGATTTTCAAAGGCGGGCAGGTAGCGGAACAGATTGTCGGTTTTGTTCCGAAAGATACGATTGAGAAGTCGGTCACGAAGGTATTGGCCTGATCTTTTTTACAAATCAATGGCCCGGCTTACGTGCCGGGCCATTGCTTTGAGAGCTGTGCACGGCTAGCAGTCGACACTGTCTTACACTGAATTGATGCTGGAGTGGATGCTGTTCCGTGTGGTCATGGTGGCCTTCTTCATTCTGGCCAACAGCTTTTTTGTAGCTGCTGAATTTGCCTTGGTCAGTGTCCGCGAGACCCGCATTGAGCAATTAGTCGCACTTGGCCGGCCAGGTGCCCGGACTGCTCTCCAACTAAAGCACTCTATCGACGAGTTCCTGCCTGCCGTTCAATTTGGGGTCACTCTGGCTGCGCTTGCGCTTGGCTGGATAGGAGAGCCTGCGATCACGGCGATCCTCCTGCGAATGGCTGCTCACTGGCCCGCAGTCATTTCCTTGCATTTCGTCGTCTATGCTCACGCGATCGCTATCATGACTTCTTTTACGATTATCACCTACTTTGAAGTACTTCTGGGGGAACTCGTTCCCAAGTCGCTTGCGCTGCAGCGCGCCGAACGAATCGCTCTTGCCGTCGCCGGCCCGATGGATGTGTTCATCCGGATTACACGGCCTGCGGTTAGACTGATGAATGTTTCGGCGACACTGGTCTTGCGGCTCTTTCGTGCTCCATTGCGCGGTGAGGGGGCGGTTCATTCCCCGGAAGAGCTGAAACTGATTGCCACCGCAACCCGGCGCATGGGGCTGCTGCCGGTCTTCCAGGAAGAGATCATCCATCGCGCGATCGAACTAAACCACGTTACGGTGCGCGAGATCATGACCCCGCGCGGAAAGATCTTCTCCTTGCGAGCGGATCTGCTGATCGAGGTCGCCAGCGCCCGGATCATCGATGAGCAGCACTCGCGGGTTCCGGTTTACGATCCCGCTGGAGGAGCTGAGCAGATCATTGGAGTGGTCTACTCAAAGGACATTGCCCGTCTCATGCACTTCCGCAGCATAGCGCTCGGGTTTGGCGGCGCGCAGGAATCAACACTTACCCTGCGCAAGGTTATGCGTGAGGTGATGTTTGTGCCGGAGACGAAGCTGGCAGTGGAACTGCTGCAGGAGTTTCAGGAGCGCCGCCGCCAAATCGCCGTCGTTGTCGACGAGTTTGGGTCGACCGTGGGGATCGTGAGTGCCGAGGATGCACTGGAGCAGATTGTCGGAGAACTGGAAGATGAGTTTGACATCGCGAGTGCGATCATGCCGTTCAATGCTACAGGTGTCGTTACGCTTGATGGCAGCACGCCATTGCGTGATCTCGGGACACAACTTCGATGGAGCTTTCCGCGAGAGGCCGGAGTCGAGACACTGGCAGGATTCCTGCTGGCCCACCTTGGTCATATTCCGCACGTTGGCGAATCGCTCGATCATCAAGGTCGTCGTTTCAAGGTAGCGGGAATGAACGGGCATCGAATCAGCCAGGTGCGGGTCGAAACGCTTGCGGGATTGAACGAGAATGCAATCAAGGAAGTGAGCGCATGACGCTGCGTGTATTAGGCATGCCGATGCGCCGCGTTCTGGTTACACTTCCTGTCCTCTGGGTGGTCATAAGTGTAGTATTCCTGCTGATTCATATCGTTCCGGGAGATCCGGTCGTGCAGATGTTGGGGGAGGGAGCAACTGCTTCCGATGTCGCCGTGCTGCGTCACTCGTATGGGCTCGATCTGCCGCTCAAGACACAGTATGTAGATTATTGGCGAGGTATCGCTCATGCTGACCTCGGTCAATCGCTTCGGCTCCACGATTCAGTGCTTCACCTGGTAGCGCAGCGATACCCTTACACACTGGAACTCACCCTTGCTGCGCTCTTGATCGGGGGTGCCATCGCTTTTCCCGCCGGCATTGTGTCGGCACTTTATCGCAATCGCTGGCAGGACCGAATACTTGGTATTATCTCCCTGACTGGCCTGTCTTTCCCCAATTTTGCGCTGGGACCGATTCTCGTCCTTTTCTTTTCGATATATCTGGGCTGGTTGCCAGTGTCCGGGTCTGGAAGCGGTGGCGTGACCCTCTTGAACCACCTCATTCTGCCAGCTATCACCCTGGGGAGTGGACTAGCCGCTGTTCTTACGCGAATGATTCGGAGTGCGATGTTGGAGGAACTTGGGCAGGACTACATTCGCACGGCTCGGGCCAAGGGTTTGTCGGAGCGCGCGGTAGTCTATCGCCACGCTTTGCCTAATGCGCTTGTGCCGGTTCTGACGGTACTTGGGCTGCAATTCGGAAGCCTACTCTCTGGAGCGATCGTTACAGAAACGATCTTCAGTTGGCCGGGAATCGGACGCCTGACACTTTCGGCTATCTCAAACCGCGATTACGCACTCGTTCAGGGCTGCATCCTTGCAGTGGGACTTACCTATGTCGCGGTTAACCTTGCAACTGATGTGGCCTACACGTTTGCCAATCCGCGGCTGCTCGTCTGAATCGGTCGCATACGTCAACCGTTTTGTGATGCACTATGCAGGGGCCTGAGCGCTGCAGGGCGCATCATACGGCCAATGATCTTCGCATCCTTGGGGTGCTTGTACAGGAAAGCAGCAACATTTGTATTTGCGCTTTTCATGGCTCTGAGCTCTCAGCAAGGCGGGATTGCCCAGAAGCCGAAACCGTGGTCGGGGGCTGAGCGCAGCACCTGGTATATGTATTTCGGCGATCATCCACTGACGCGCTCCTGGGGAGTCCACCTTGAAGGTCAGTACAGGCGGCAGGGTATCGGACAGCGGTGGGAACAGCTCCTGGTTCGCCCCGGAGTTAATTATGACTTCGGTCGCGGCTTCACTACGATGTTTGCATACACGTATCTCCATAACTACCCGTTTGAAGGGGGAAGCCTCGGTGATCCAACGATTACCGGACCTCAGCCTGAACATCGCCTTCTCGAAGAGCTGAAGTTCAAACACATGCTAGGCCCGCGGAGAGCGACTGCTCTTGAGCTGGCGCATCGCTTCCGGGCAGAACAACGCTGGGAAGGAACCGCTACCCGGGACATCGGCGTTACCAGTTGGAAGTTCGCCGAACGGGCCCGCTATCGACTGACAGCCGACGTCCCGTTTCGATGGCCTACGACTGGCGCTCTCCCCGACTATGTTTCGGTATACGACGAGATCTTCGCGAACTTCGGCCCTCACAGCGGTAACCACATCCTCAATCAGAATCGCACCTATGGCGCGGTCGGATGGAACCTGAATGAAAACGTTCAGATTGAGGCAGGGTATCTTCACGTGTACTCGCCCACGCCAAACGGCGTCGTAGGCGAACACAATAACGCCATACAGATCACCATCCACTCCACTGCTCCGTTCCGGCGCGGGATTCGGAAGAAGAAGTAAATGGCATTAAAGGTGGGGTTCTAAATTAAGGAGACGATCGACGGAGTCAGCCTATCTCCATCAACATACAGCAGTGCAAGCGTCACTGGCAGCTTGAATCTTCGTGGCCCTGCGCTGCCCGGATTCAGGTAGAGTACGCCGTCGCTGGTCTCCATTCCTGGCTGATGCGAGTGACCGCTGATCACCGCTGCTATCCCGGCGCTCCGCGGGTTTACGTCGAGATCGTTGATGGAGTGCACCATATAGAGGAGCTTGCCGCCTTGTTCGATCGCTTCGGTCTCCGGGAGCTCTGCACACTCATCGTGCAGATCGATGTTGCCCCGTATCGCTGTTGTTGGAGCGATCTCACGCAGTTTGTGGAGAATTTCGATGTTGCCCACATCGCCAGCGTGAAGGATATGGTCAACACTGCGCAAGGCAGCCAATGCCTCGGGACGCAGGAGACCGTGCGTGTCTGAGATGACTCCGACGAGAATAGAGCACTTCCTTAGGCAATCTTCAGATTGGCGAGCGTAGCGTAGTTCTGGCTTTGTGATGCGTCGTGGCTTCGGTCAGGATCGATCTGCAACTCGAGAAGGGTCACGCCGGTCAGCCCAACCGCAAAATCTTCGATCTCCTCGGTGGCGCCGCTTGGACTGAAGGTCCACTGCTGACGAACGATCTCACGCATGGATCCAGCCTCGCCATTGACGAAGAGGGCGAACTCCTGGGAACGCTCTGCGGTGCGGTCGATAAAGTGGAGCTGGATGCGACGAATCGTCAGTGGCTCGTCGAAGTGAAGGCGGACAACCTGAGGTCCCATAACTGATGCGCGCCAGCCTGTGGTGACCGTCTTACCGAGCGCGTGCTCAATGGGAAATGCGTCGTCTTCCGAGGTCATCTCAACTCGCGCAATGCGCTCCAGGTCGCGCCAGAGGTCCCCAATCGGTGTTGCAGCAGCAGCAACGGGCGTGACTATACTTTTGCGCATGGCGTGGAACCTTTCCTCTTCAAGTCTCAGCATATCCGATTGGCTTCCACGATTGTTTTCGCGTGTTCACACGGTAACAGAAAGCCGTGCACGCGGATCAAGATAGTCCCGTAAAGAATCGCCAATGAAGTTGAATGAGAGGACACTCAACATGACGGCCATCGCGGGGAAGAAGACAAGATGTGGCGCATCGAAGAGATGCGACCGAGCATCGTTGAGCATGGCCCCCCAACTCGTTACAGGAGCCGGGATCCCCAGTCCGAGGAAGCTCAGGGTCGCCTCGGCAAGCACTGCTCCAGCCATGCCGATCGCCGCCTGCACGATCAGAGGCTGGAGAATATTCGGCAGGATGTGCTTGCAAAGAATGCGGAGATCGGAGGCCCCGAGTGCGCGGGCCGCCTCTACGAACTCTCGCTCCCTAACGGCCATCACCTGGGCTCGCGCTAGCCGCGCAAAGCCTACCCATCCTGAGATGGCGAGCGCTAAAATCAGGTTCCTCAATCCGGGGCCGACGAATGCTACGAACGCTATGGCGAGGAGAATTCCCGGCAGCGCGAGGAATGCGTTCGTGATGTAGATGTTGACCAAGGTATCGGTCCAGCCTCCGTAGTAGCCCGCCAGAGAGCCCAGCACCGAACCCACGCTCAATGAAACGCTGACAACACTGATTGCGACCAGCATCGAAATGCGCGCGCCGTACAGTGTTCGTGAAAAGATATCGCGGCCTAATTCGTCCGTGCCGAACCAGTATTTTGCCGAAGGACCAAGAAGGCGGCTGGTGAGATGGAGTTCCGCCGGGTTCTGCGGTGCGAGTAGAGGAGCGAAAACAGCGCATATCATAAAGCCGGCTAGAAGAACAACGCCCAGCACAGCTTGTGGTTGATGCCTCACACTAGCATTTATAGTTTGCGCCAAGCTCATACTGCTTCACAGCATGACGATATTCTTCCGTCAACGCAAGCGATGCATAAATAGTGACCCCAGAAGATCCACTTTGGCGCCGCATAACTGCTTTAGAATGGACAAAATTGCAGTGAGGACCCGTATTGCGATCAAATATCCAAACACTTGTTTTTGCGTGTGTAGGGATAACCTTTGTCATCATTGCATATGGTGACCATCCATGGACTTCTTTGCGAGTTTTAGGCGTGGCACTAGGGGTCCCCGGGCTGATTCTATTTTTGATCGCTCGCATTCAGCTTGGCAACTCGTTCACTGTCAAGGCCGAGGCTAAAGAACTTGTGACGTCAGGGCTCTACACGCGTATTCGACATCCCATTTACATATTCGGCAGTTTGACTTTAGCCGGTCTTGTGCTCTGCATTGAAAAACCTTGGTATTTGCTCGTTTTCCTCATCTTTGTACCGCTGCAGGTCCATCGAGTTAGAACTGAAGAAAGAGTCCTCGAAGGGAAGTTTGGCGACGCTTACCTGCACTATAAAGCGCGAACCTGGTTCTAATTCACAGGAGGGAGGCCTGCGTGCGGCGTGCGGACCCCAGTCCAGGCATTCCTCGGCTCAATATTGAGGGAGTTGACACATACGTAAGTGTATCGAAAGTTGCTTTTTCACTCTCTGTAATAAGACACGAACAATCCGATTGGGGCCGTCAGTTATACTGAAGATGTTTATACAGATCAAGGATCCACCCGTTTCGTAACAGACAAATGTTTTGCTGCGCACGTTCGAGAGAAAATTCTTAGGTTTATGGGAGCCAAAATGATTCTTAGGGGTAAAAAAGCCGTTGTCTGCGGCGGTGGTGGGTTCATTGGCGGCTTTCTTGTAAAAAGCTTGCTGAACAGTGGAGTTGACGTCGTCCGCGCCGTCGATATCAAACCGCTAGGTGACTGGTACCAAGTCATAGACGGTGTAGAAAATCTTTCGCTGGATCTCAAGGATAGAGATAGTTGCTATCGTGCGGCCGAAGAGACGGACATGGTCTTTCAACTCGCTGCTGATATGGGCGGCATGGGCTTTATCGAGAATAATAAAGCCCTTTGCATGCTCTCCGTTCTGACGAATACCCATATGTTGATGGCAGCGCGGGACAAGGGCGTCCAGCGCTTTTTCTACTCTTCTTCTGCCTGCGTCTACAACGGGGAAAAGCAGACCAACCCAGATGTGGTTGCTTTGAAAGAGTCGGATGCTTATCCAGCTCTGCCTGAGGATGGATACGGCTGGGAAAAGCTATTCAGCGAACGCATGTGCCGTCATTTTGCAGAAGATTATGGTCTCGAAAGCCGCGTCGCTCGCTATCACAATGTCTATGGACCTCTGGGGACTTGGATAGGCGGTCGCGAGAAGGCTCCTGCGGCTATCTGCCGTAAGGTGATTGAAGCCAAGATTTCAGGCAGGCACGAGATCGAGATATGGGGTGATGGGAAGCAGACCCGCTCTTTCATGTATATCGACGACTGTACGAAAGGCACCCAGATGATTGCCGCGAGTGATATTCTCGAGCCACTGAATCTTGGTTCTAATGAATTGGTGACAATCAATCAACTCGTTGATCTGGCTGAAAGCTTCGCCGGCATCGAGCTCGAGCGTCACTACAATCTCAGTGCGCCGAAGGGCGTCAACGGTAGAAACAGCGACAATACCCTGATCGAAGAGAAGCTTGGCTGGGCGCCGTCTATTAGCCTTCATGACGGTCTTGCGAAAACTTACGCCTGGATCGAGAGCGAAATGTTCGTGAGTGCATCCAAGTAGCATGGGAAACGATCCGCAGGCTCACTCTTATCGCCGGATTTTAGGGATCGATTTCTTTGGCGGCTCTCCCCATGCCGCGATATCGAAGATGCGGGGTGGCGGATTGCTGGTCGTTCCCGCCGCGCCCGCCCTTAAGGACTTCGATAGAAGTGCTGATTATCGCGAGTCCCTATTGAATGCTGATCTTGCTATCACAGACTCAGCGTTTATGGTACTTATCTGGAATTTCTTGAAGCGCGATAATCTTCGCCGACTGTCGGGGCTTGAGTATCTTGCCGCTCTCCTCCATGAATGGGACGTGCGCCGACCGGGCAATACGCTCTGGATTATGGCGAGCCCAGTCAGCGCGAAATGCAACCATGAATGGCTCAGGGGACAGGGAATTGTCGTTCCTGATGAGAATATTTATATGGCCCCCATGTATGGCGGAAAAATTCATGATCAGCTTTTACTTGACAAAATCGATCGAATTCGCCCGCAACATATCATTGTCACTGTCGGTGGAGGGACGCAGGAACGACTGGGCCTGTACCTGAAGCGTAATCTCGGTTATCGGCCATCTATCCACTGCATCGGTGCCGCAATCGCTTTCTTGAGCGGTGATCAGGTACAGATTCCAATGTGGGCTGATAGGTTTTATCTAGGATGGCTGTTTCGGTCAATTTCCCAGCCCAGACGGTATGTTCCACGTTATTGGGAGGCGCGGAAGCTGCTTCGATTGATGGTACGGTATCGAGGCAATTTGCCAGACATGAGAAGCTGACCTTCAAGCCTCCTCATATGTTGATCTTCAAAACGAACTTTCGATCTAAGAAGAGTTTTTCTGGAAGATCTCAGGTGCTGATCTCTCGGTCAGACCCTTAGGGAAACTTGCAATGCAGGCGCCTCAAGTTTTTATTGACGGCGTGTAAAACCGTTTGAGCTCTTTAATGAGAATAGATTGAGGATGAAGCTTGAAGAGAGCACTGATCACAGGAGTCACTGGACAGGACGGTGCTTACCTTGCGGAATTTCTGCTCAAAAAGGGTTATGAGGTTCATGGGATTAAGCGTCGAAGCTCATTATTTAATACGGCCCGCATCGACCACCTCTATGAAGATCCGCACCTGCCATCGCCTAAATTCGTTCTTCACTATGGCGATCTAACGGACAGCTCCTCGCTCGTTCATATCGTTCAGAAAGTTCAACCGGATGAAGTCTACAATCTCGGCGCACAATCTCACGTGCAGGTCTCTTTCGAGCAACCAGAGTACACCGCGGATGCCGACGCACTTGGTCCGTTGCGCCTGCTCGAGGCGATTCGGATCCTTGGGCTCGCGAAGTCTACAAGGCTCTATCAGGCCAGCACGTCTGAGTTGTATGGGCTGGTGCAAGAGATTCCGCAGAAGGAGACTACTCCTTTTTATCCCCGCAGCCCGTATGCAGTAGCGAAAATGTATGCCTATTGGATCGTCGTGAACTATCGCGAGGCTTATGGAATGTACGCGTGTAATGGCATTCTGTTCAATCATGAGTCGCCACTACGCGGAGAGACGTTTGTGACTCGCAAGATTACACGCGGTCTCTCACGGATCAAGGTAGGCCTTCAAAAACAACTATTTCTTGGCAACCTGAATGCGAAACGTGATTGGGGTCACGCCCGTGATTACATTGAGATGCAGTGGTTGATGCTCCAGCAGGAGAAACCACAGGATTTCGTTATCGCAACTGGTGAACAGTTCACAGTTAGAGAGTTTGTGAGACGCTGCGCCACATTGCTTGAACTCGATCTCATATGGCAAGGTACCGGTGTTGATGAGAAAGCTGTCGATCGTGAAGGTAACGTAATCGTTGCTGTGGATCCGCGGTACTTTCGGCCAACAGAGGTCGAGACGCTGCTCGGAGATCCTGCAAAAGCGAAACGTGAACTTGGTTGGGTGCCACGCACCAGTTTCAGTGATCTGGTTCGCGAGATGGTCGAGGCAGACCTTACGACGGCCAAACGAGATGCTCTAGCTCTTGCCCACGGTTTCGATGCGTTTACTGTACGCGAGAGCTAGGGTGTCCGTTGCACTTGGCCAAGAGATCAGACAATGAGCGGAGACCATGTCCAACTTCTTGAAGCATGATTCTCGTGTTTATATCGCCGGTCATCGTGGTCTGGTTGGGTCAGCTATCAGCCGATCGCTCCGTGACCAAGGTTTTACAAACATCATAACCCGCACTCGACAAGAGGTAGACCTTCTTCATAAGAAAGGTGTGGACTGCTTTTTCGGGACGGAGCAGCCTGAGTTTGTCTTTCTTGCCGCTGCCAGAGTAGGCGGAATCTTTGCTAACAGCACGTATCCCGCCGACTTCATCCGCGACAATCTAGCCATCCAGACGAATGTCATTGAAGCAAGCCGTGCCTCCGGTGTTCAGCGGCTGCTGTTTTTAGGCTCAAGCTGCATTTACCCGAAGCTGTGTCCACAACCAATCAAGGAAGAGTACCTCCTCACGGGCCCACTTGAGCCGACGAACCGCCCGTATGCCATCGCTAAGATCGCTGGAATAGAGCAGTGTTGGGCCTACAATCGACAGTATGGCACGCAATATGTCGCTGCCATGCCAACCAATCTATATGGCCCGGGAGACAACTTCGATCTCAACGGCTCTCACGTGCTACCCGCATTAATCCGCAAAACGGCTGAGGCCAAGGTTGCGGGAAAGAAGGAACTTGTGGTATGGGGCACAGGGACCCCGCGGAGGGAACTGATGTACTCCGATGACCTCGCCAAAGCCTGTATATTTTTGATGAACCTTGAAGAGAAGCGTTTTCAGTCGCTGCTTCTCGAGGACTCACCACCGCTGATCAATCTCGGTACGGGCGAAGACACGACCATTCGCGAATTGGCGGAGAGTGTTGCTCGCATCCTTGAATTTGACGGCAAGCTAGTCTTCGATGCGAGCAAGCCGGATGGCACGCCTCGCAAGTTGCTGGACGTAACTCGCCTTCATGATCTCGGTTGGCATCACACGACGAATCTAGAGGATGGGATTCGGCTTACCTGGAACGCCGTCCGATCCCAATTGCTTACTGACCAAGGCATGTAGCGACATGGCTGACCGTTCCGTGTTTACTCCAGGTATGGCTAGGTTTCTTTCATCTATGTGGTTAGCTTCGTACTCGTGGTAAATTCGGGCTGCGCGCGCGCAGTCGGCTTCCGTAGCAGAGCAGTACCTCTTTTTGGCGATCAACCAGGAGCGGGCGAGTCGGAAGAATAAGCAGTTCACTCAGATCCAGCCCTGAACGCGCTGCCGCATCTCATGCGCAACAAATGGTGGAACATGAAACCATCTCGCACCGTTCTCCGGTGAGCCGGACTGTCTAAGCGTGGGTCAGAAACTCGGGCGCGCTTCGAACGTGCTACAGAGAACGTGGCCTAAGGGCAAACAGCGGCAATCCTAATCGACGCTTGGAGGCGTTCTGCCGGTCTTCGTGCGAATATCCTCGATCCTGCCGTGGACGCAGTCGGAATCTCTGTTTTCGCTCGTAACGGACAGTTCTGTGCGGTGCAGAATTTTCAACCACCGTCGAAAGTTTAACTTTCGAGCAGCAGGAGGCTGCAGGGGAGTCCTGCCAGATCAGGCCAGTCTAGAACCTTCCTCTCTTGAATCATACTATCGTCCTCTGGAGCATGAGGTTAAGCGCACATCTTTGACCAAGCAATAAACCTTTGCTATAACAAACCTAGGCTATCGCGCACTACGCATTCCACACATTACTCCTGAGTAGCTCAATGGCAGAGCATTCGGCTGTTAACCGAAGGGTTGTAGGTTCGAGTCCTACCTCAGGAGCCAATCAAATGAACAACTTAGGGAAGTAAAGAGTCGGTAGAAACCAAGAAAATGGGTCCACTGTACCCATTTTTGTACCCACACTCCTTCAAAACGGGTGCTGTACCCATAGCAGCCGAGCCCAGTTGCCGCTCCCCACCGTAGCCGGTTTGAATCCCAATTCCCACGATCGCTTT